>Ga0209335_10000082_pt1 | contig 92855 bp, 63 predicted proteins | sample COG_09_FD_184753 | JGI IMG/M metagenome (GOLD analysis project Ga0209335, IMG submission 184753) | Pelagic Microbial community sample from North Sea - COGITO 998_met_09 (SPAdes) (version 2) | ecosystem: Environmental > Aquatic > Marine > Neritic zone/Coastal water | place: Helgoland, sampling...
GAATCATCTCTAAAACGACGTCATCATCATCGAGACTTTTCGCCGCACAAGTTTCAACCACCACGCGTTCGTTCGGTGTCGTCGACATGTTGTTGTTGTTGTCGTCGTTGAAATGTTCTGTCTCTTTGTGGTCGTTGCAAAAGTCCGTTCAAAGTGTCGTTTTGTGTCGCACATTCGGTTTCCAACGAGATTCGAAGAAACAAACGAAAAGACGAAGCGAAGGCGAGAGACTACTTTGATCGCGATGTTTTAAGACGCAAGAAAGTCGCACACCGCGAAGAACACGTTTCGTGCGAACGCTCATTTGCGACTGTCTACTCGGATTGTGCTAGTATTACGTGCTATTCGTACGTGCTATGAGGAGTAGTATCCGCTCGCGCGTACCGAGAGCGTCTCGTGCGCCTTTACGCGCCGCCGCCGCGAACGACGTTCTTCTTCTCCTTCTTCTTCTCCTCCTTTGCGGGACGTACTCCCGCGTCTACGAGCGTGCGCAACAAATCGTCGATCTCTTTGCTCGCGTTCTCAATCTCGTGCGCGGCGCACTTCGTTTCCTCCGCGCTACTTCCAATCTTCTCGAATATCCGTTCGGCCTCGTCTCTTCCTTTGCTCAAGTGGTCGATCAACGCTCGAGACGCTTCGCGGAGTTTGTGTACCACAGACGTCACGAGCGCCGTCGCTGGAACGCCGAATCGATTTTGACGAAGACGCTCTTTTTTTCGCGCGTAGGCGTCGTTTCGAAGACTCCTCCTTTTCGTCGTCTCATTCGTCTTCGCGTCGTCGTCGTCGCCGTTCGTTTCGTTCTTCTCAACCGTCGTCTCATTCGTCGTCGTCGCGAGCGCATCCGCGGCGGCATCGGCGGAATAAACGGGAGTGTCGTCAAAGTCGTTATTGTTCTTCACCATCTTTCTCTCGTTATTCGTAGCATTCAACGCTTTTTCGTCTTTCTCTTCGTCGTCGTCGTCTTTCCCGTCAAAGTCGTCGTCCTCTGAATCATCTTCGCTCTCTTCGCTCTCTTCGCCCCTCGAGATGATTCTCCTTTTGTGCTTCTTCTCCACGCTTGTCGTCGTCGTCTTCCTCCTCCTCTCCTGCGTCGCCTCCTCCTCGCGCATGACTCTCTCTTTCGTTGTTTCCTCTGCAAAGCGTCCCGTAAAAATCGACTCAAAACTGTTGTGTACACGCCGCGCGAACAACAAACACCTCTGTGAGGCGCGAACGAGAATCTGCGTTTCCCCCAGAAATCACATGACGGTTGAGGACGAATGCATCTCCGGGTCGGCGTACCCGGCGTTCATGGGTGTGGGCGACAGTCTCGGACAAAAGACTTTGACGAATTCGTCGAGGAGGAAAAGCAACGGCATGGGGGGTCACGAAAACGCGACGAGTAACAACGCGACGACGACGCGTAGTACAAAACGCGCGAATAAAACTTTGCGCGGGGAGGGAGAGACATTCAAAATTGGAAACGACGCGAACCGAGACGAAGACAACGACACGGAGGATGAAGAAGAAGAAGAAGAAGAGGAAGACGAAGACATCGAACGACTCACCGAAAAACACGGAGGACGCGGCGTGCAAAACGCGTGCTCGATAGGGAACATCGCTCGAGCGATATTCAGAGACATTCGCGAGAAAAAGAAAGGCTTGAGCGAACAGGATTTGGTCGCTTTGGAGTGCATCTTTGGCGAGACGAATTTGGGGAGAGCGCTGGACGTCGCCTCGAGTCGAGGAGGGGTGACGAGGTTTATCGGGAAAAAATCGAGACGAACGGTGTACGCGGTGAAGGCGACGACGACGACGACGACGACGAATGGTGGTGGTGGTGGTGGTATGAATGGTGGTGGCGCGACGATGAACGACGACTACCGCGGCGGCGGCGGCGGACAACAACAACAACAACAACAACAACAACAACATCTGACGTACCCGGACCATTTTTGCGCGTGCAAAGGTTTTACGTGGGACGTGGTTTCCAGGGACGAGAAGTTGATGTGTAAACACATGTTGGCGGCGGCGTTGGCGGAGAGCGTTGGTGGGTGCGACGAGGTGGAGATGGACGACGCGGTGTTGGCGAACGTGTTGGCGCGAGAGATGTTAGAATAAGATGTAGAATAAGAAAACGAGGATACACGCATAATAGATAGATAGATAGATAGATACAGAGAAGAGAAACACAGGCAAGCCGCCGCGTAGGAAGGTGATGATGTAGATAGAGATAGAGAACTAGTAACTGGTGTTCCTAGTAATGGAATATAATAATTTTACATTTAATAACAACATATATAATAAAATTTTTAAAAGGTGATGAAGTTGCATCTTGTAACACGAAAAAAGTTAGTTTTGCAACCAATGCTTGAATCTACCGAAGAAGGATGCCTTCTCTTCGACGTCGGTGTCATCGTCGGCTTCGTCTTCAGCCGCCTTCTTCTTGGCCATTTCCTTTAATTCGGATTCGCTCTTCCCGGCGCTCGCGGCTGCGCCGACGCACGAGGAGATTGGTCCGTGGTCGACGTGGTCGCACACAAACTTCGATTGGAAGTTATACGCTTCAAAGAACATGTCGACTTGTCTCGCGTGCGGTTTGACGCTCCAGCTGGTAATATCTTGACCGAAACCTTTGTCGAAGGTACCCGCGAACATTCTCGTGAAATCATTCACTTGAGAGACGTCCCAGCGAGAAATGTCTTGGTCAAACGCAAACGCGTTTTGGAACATGACGTTCATTTTGCGCACCTTGCCAGTATTCCAGCCAGAAATCATCGCGTTGAATCTATCCGCGTGTTTAAACATACCAGACATGTTTTCGACATTCTTGACGTCCCACTTGTTGATGTTCTTCCCTTCAAACGCCAAGGCGCGGCTAAACATCAACTTCATGTCCGTGACGTGCGAGACGTCCCAGTTGCCGAGATCACCGTTGAAAGAAGAATATCGGTCGTTTTTGTTCTTCAACGGCGGGTGGTCGAAGAGTTGCGACATGTCCGTGACTCTGGAAACGTCCCAGGAGGAAATCTTGCCAAACTTTTGTTTCGGGCAGTCGCCTTTAATCGGGTCGTCGCCTAAACATTTCGCGACTTCCATTTGGATGTTGTCATTCGTCAAGTAATGCAACGAGTCACCAGACAAAGAAGCCGTTTTCGTGATTGGGTTAATCACCGATTTGGCTAAAGTCGCGGAAGAGCCCGGGCATCCCGGCGCCAAGACTTCTGTCGGTAACTTGCACGTTTGTTGGTCTCTGTTGTTAAAGCACGAACCGAAGACGTACGTGTGGCCCGGGTTGGACGCGTCGTGGATTCTCGGGTAGAATTCCGCATCTTCCGTGACGTGCTTCGTCGTGCACGAGGCCATATACTTAATAACTCTGGTCGGATGGGATTGACCGTAGCCCATTTCCGGCAACGAGGTTTGAACGGAGTTCTTGATGTCAAAAATCTTGGACAACAAGCGTCTTCTCGTCGGCAACACTTCCACCGTCGTTCCCAAATCTCTTTGCGCTTTTTGGATCATATCTCTGTTTTGCTCGCGCGTCTTTTCTTGCGGCGTCATGGTCGCTTGGAAAAACTTCTTCTCCTCGGTCGTTCTCACGGCAACATCCGCCGGGTTTTTGAAATCCGCGGAGACTTTGCACCCCGGCTTGCCGGCGTCGCAGTCGTGCTTGGTGTATTCCGTACACGCGGCACCGGCGCACGATTTCAACGTGCACGTTTTCTTCAAACCATCGCAAGCAATCGTGTCGGACTTGATTCTCGCGTTGCCGTTAAAGTTAGAATACGTTCTCGTTTCGACCAAGCCGAGGTTGGAAACGACTTCGTCGCCGCTCGCCGCCGCGCTTCTTTGCGTCACCGTCTCCGTCTTGGTGTGAAACGTCTTCTCCGCGATTCTCTTCGCCGCGGCATCCGCATCTTGCGCGTCTTTCTTCGCCGCTTTACGCATGTCCTCGATGTCGATCGTCTTCGCGTTCTTCGTCGCCGCGTTCTTATCGTTCAACCACCCCGCCGCTCGAATAGACGACTCCGTCACCGGACCGCCCTTCACTTGCGCGCCGATGTCTGACATGTGATTGCTCGGGTTCCCTTTCTCGTATAAATAGAAACCAAACTTGCTGTTCTCGCTCATTTGATACGGGAGTTGGTACACCCCGCATTGCGACGTCGAAACCATCTCTTTCGCTCGTGAGAAATCAAACGTTTTCGACATCGCGGAGGAGACGAATTTCACTCCAACCTCAGCCTTTGTCCAGCTTTTCGGTTCAAACGGCAACAAAGATAACAAATCGGTCGGTGAACACCCCAAGGTTAACGTGACCACGTCCGCAGATGCCGCAGAACCGAGACCGTTAAACGCTTGGTGCGCTCTCGACGCGGAAAGCGTCCCGGCGGAGACCAAGGCGAGACCGGCCGCGCCGGCAACCATTTTGCTCGCGCGGGAAAATCCATTCTTTTCGAGAGACGTCGACGCGGAGGAAGAAGAGTCCAACGATCCTCTGGCTTTCGCCAAAAGCGGTTTCTCCTCCGCAGTATTCGTAACAGTGGTGTTCATTATATGTGCGATAATAAGAAAAAGAAACAGAAACTGCAACTCGAGCGCGCTTTAAGCAGTCGAGGGAGGAAAAGTGCAGACGGATTGAATTTTGGCCGCGGCTTCAATCTCGCTTCAGTTTAGGGATCGCTTCGTACTTGGGAGACGAGACGAAGAGAACGGTCTCGACGACGACGATATGTACGTGTGTAAATAATAATAGTAATAATGTGGATTAAAACAATCGTCGTTAATGTCTAAGAATGATGATGATGATAATAATGTCGTGATGTGGTTTTAAGTGTACAGTGTGTATAAAAGAGGAGAGACTTTCAGTCCTTCCTCTCTCGTCTCTCGTCTCTCGTCGCCGCGACGAGGCATTAGTGCTTGTGTAGCGCTTTCTTCGTCTTCTTCTTCTCCGAAGAAGAAGAAGATAAAGTTCCGAACAAGTCCACGTGACCGGTTTGGCGGATGACTCTAGGCTTCACCGGGTCGGAGGCGTATTTGTTCAGCGGTTCTCCCCACTCGTCGAGGTTTTCTTCTTCCTCTTCCTCGTTCTCGTCCGAGCCGAGTTGACCTTCCTCTTCTTTCGTTTCTTCTTCTTCGCGCGCGACGACGCCGTCGAGGACGTTTTGATCTCCTCCTCCGACTTCCTCGGAGGTGGCATCAAAACCCTCGGATTCTTGCGAAGTTGCGCCGTATAAATCTTCGGAGTTGTAATCCGCGTACGTCAACTCGTCGTCTTTTTCTTCAGATTTTTTACCGCCGGTACTTCCGAAGAACGAGCCGAACTTGTTGAACAAAGATTTCCCCCCTCGAGCGACTTCAGTCGCTTCCATCACCATATCCTCCGCCTCGGAATCCGCGGTGGAATGGACTTGCGGAACGAACTCGACGTCGTTATCTTTCTTCGACTTTGATGACGCTTTCTTACTGCTATGACTACTACTGGTGGTGCCGCGTTTAGACGAAGAAGAGTGCTTTTTTGAGAACTTTCTCCCGTCCTCTTCGTCCGTACCCATCGCCGCGGCGATCATTTCTGAGACCGATTTTGCTTTGCACGAACTCGGTGGCCCACTATCGGCGTTCGCGCACGTAAATTTCGCCGCGTACGCATCGTTGTGGAAAAAGATATTGTTCATGTTGGCGTCGTTTCTGGTGTTCCACGTAGAGACGTCTTGCGCGAAACCGCTTTCGAAAACGCCGGAAAACATCCGCGCGAAATCTTTGCAGGAGGAAACGTCCCAATCCTTCAGCGGTTGGTTGAAGATCAAAGCGTTTTGGAACATGGTGGCCATAGTTTTGACGTTTCCGACGTTCCACCCGGAAATTCTCGCGACAAAACTTTCCGCATGTTCAAACATACCGTGCATGTTCGTCGCCGACGAGACGTCCCAGTTGTACAAGTTCGTGCCTTTAAACGCGTTAGCGTTTTTAAACATCTTCTCGAACGAAGTGACGGAACTCACGTCCCAATCGCCGAGCATACCGTCGAATGATTTCATCTTATCGCCGCCAACGCGTGGCGGGTCGTAGAATAATTGGTCCATGTTCGTCACGCGAGAGACATCCCAATCGGACATGACGCCATATTGACTCTGCGGACATTCACCGGCGAGCGGTTCGTAACCCAGGCATTCAGTCACGGCTTCGTGGATGTTCGCGTTGGTGATTGGCGTGTATTGCGAAGCGATAGAGGTCGTCGTCGCCGCCGCCGCCGACGCATCTCCGGTTTCATCCGTATTCGTTAACGTTTCGTCTTCAATATCGGTAGCGGTTGACACCGTCGATTGCTCAGCCGCGTTGCCTTTTCGCGTGTTTCCAGTCGTCGTCGCCGTGTTCGTGTTCGTTTGCGAACCTGCCGTGGCGTCTTTACACCCCGCCGGATGCGTATCCGACGGCACCGCGCACGTGTTCTGATCGCGCGAGTTGAAGCACGCACCAAAGATGTACACCCTACCCGCGTTTGACACATCGTTTATTCTCGGGTAATACTCCACGTTTGCGTTGCCGTTGTTCGTCACGTGCAAATGCTTCGTATTGCAATCAGCCATGTAGTTGATCAAACTCGACGGGTACAGTCGACCTAAACCAAGCTGCGGCGTTGATTGCGTCGTGTGCGCTGGAGTGTACGAAAACATCCCGTTCTTGATCGACGGAAACGATTGCAACGCTCTTCGAACGGATCGACTTCCAGCCGCGGATTTGTCCCAGTGGAAAGCTCTCGCCGCGACGTTAGAAGTTGGCACGATGACGTCTTCTGCGATGTCTTCAACAATCGTTTCGACGATGTCTTCTGACGGTTGCTCGTATTCATCGACGACAACTTTTGTTTTTGAGTGACTGCGTGACTTCTTTGTGGCCTTTGTCGACGAAGAAGGCGCGGATTTTAAAATGACGCGCTCCCCGACTTGCTCGATGCCGTGCTTTTTCAAAGTCTTCAAAGTCGACGAAGAAGCGGAAGGAACAGTCTCTGAAGAACTCTTCTTCTTCTTCTTCAACTCTCTCACCTCTTTTGGCGCCCACTCCCTCTTTTCTCTTCTCGCTGGCATCGATTTCGGGTTCTTGTACCTCTTCACGGTGCCTAACCTTCCCAATTTCGCCTCGCTCATGAAATCTTTCGGGTGCGTGCAACCGGTGATGCCTTCTTGACACGGCTTAGTGTAATCCGTGCACTGCCACTTCGAGCAGTGCTGTAACGTGCACGTGTTTGCGCTCGGATCGCATTCGATTTGATTTTCAGCGTGTTCGACCCCGTGAACGATGTATTTCAACCACGCGCCCCAATCGTAATATTCGGTTTGCCCGTATCCCGCCGGCATCTGCGGCGCCATCTTGATGTTCTCCGGATCGGCTTCTGTCACCAAGTGTCCGTTTTTGTCAACGTGTCCGCTTTCCACGGCCGCTCTGTACGCGGCCAAATCGGAATACTGCACGTCTTCCTCCGCATCAGTAATCTCGCCTTGCTCTAAAGTCCCGCTCGAATCTAAATGGTTCTCCAAACTCGCCTGATTTTGGTTCGCCCACGCGTGCGCGGCAATCTCCGATTGCTTAATCGGCCCGTTTTCAACTTGCGCGCCAATATCGGACATATATTTCGTCGTCGAATTTCCAACTTGGTACAAGAAAAACCCAAACGTCGCGTTCGGTGCCATGGCGTATTCCGCGCTGTACACGCCGCACGCGACTTCCGTCATATCTAAAGCTTTTTCGTAGAGAAACTCGCTGGACATTCCCGAGGTGATTAATTTCGCCCCGACTTTCCCGGTCCACGTGCTTGGGTCGAAATCTAAGCTGTAGATTAAATCTCTCGGGGAGCATCCGGTGACGAGCGTGATCGTTTCCTTCGCCGATTGCGACTGTGACGAACCGAGCAAAGACACACCAGACGAACCTTTGTTTCCCCGAAGGGAAGAAACGGCGAACGCGCACGCCGATAAAAAGGCGACGAAAGCGAACGCGGTGGTAAAAGTGGTGGTCTTCATCTTCGCGTCGTCATTCTTTGCCTCTTCCTCGTCGCTTTTAATGTTGTTGTTCGCGTCGTGGATTAAGGGCACTCGCTCCCCCGAGTGCGAGAACGTGGACACGAAAGGTGAAACCATTTGTACCGCCCGCGGCTTAAATAATCTCTCCAATCAGGTAAGAGATGACGGGAAAAAATCGCGCCACTAAAGAGGGAAGCGACTTTGAGATGACTTTACCGAGACGAAGGAGTCGATGAATAACAGCGTCGCGAGACGTTCTTTTGTTTTCTTCGAGGTGTATCGATCGGATCGCGGTTTTTGACGAAAGGACAGTCGCACCTTTAATGAGAGGCTTTAAGATGGTACCACTACCCTAAATCAAATGGATGTTCGAAAGGTCAACGAATCCAAGAAGGCGAGTATATGTGATAATATATTCGTAAGTACAGATTCTCTTTAAAATGCTAATGTATGTGTTATGTGTGTGTGTAATAGTAACTCTCTTCTCTCTTTAATAATGGTGATGAAAAAAACTCTCTTTTTCTTTCGCTCGTTTCGCCGCGTGTTTTTGATGATGAGATCTCTTTCGCGAAAAGCAGCTCCGCTCGTCGCGTTGTTAACCAAAGATTTTGGAAAACACGTTGTTGTTCGATTTGTCCTTCGTCTTTTCGCTCTTATCTTTGCACGAGACGATTGGACCATCGTGCTTGGACGCGCATTCGAACTTGTCGTTGAACGCGCTCGCGCCTTTGAAGATGTCCTCTTGCTCGGCGACTTTGGCCACCGACCACTTTCGTAAATCTTGGTCGAAGCTTTCGGCGTTGCGAAACATCGAGCGCATTTTCAAAGCTTTGCCGACTTGCCATTTGCCAATGTCTTGGTTGAACAGTTGCGCGTCTTCAAACATGTGGTGCATGTCTTCGCATCGAGAGGTGTCCCAGGAGCTAATGTCGCCGTCGAAAGAGTTCGCGCCGGAAAACATTTGCGACATGTCTTGCACGTGAGAGGTGTCCCACTTGCTCAAGTCGCCGCCTTGAAACGCCTTGGCGTTGCTAAACATTCTTCGCATGTTGGTGACGTGCGAAGTGTCCCACTTGGATAAGTCGCCGTTGAATGAAGAGGATTCATCACCCTCGACTAACATCGGAGGGTTCTGGAACGTTTCGTACATGTTCGTGACTTTCGACGTGTCCCAAGAAATCATCGGCCCGAACTCGTTGTCCATGCAATCGCCCTTTTTCGGCTCTTCTGCTAAACACAAAGCGACTTGCCGTCTGAAGTTCTCATCGGTTAAATCCTTCTCCGTGAAGGTTTTGGAGGAAAACGACGACGAGGAAGAAGAGGAGGAGGAGGAGGAGGAGGAGGAGGAGCTCGTCGTTCGGTCGTCGTCATCGGAAGATGCTAAGGAACTCGCGTCATCTTTGGCGAGTTCTTCTGGTGCTGTTGGTGTCGGTCGCTCGTTGCTACTTTCGTAATCGCCATCATTGGAAACAGTTGTAGTTGCTGCTGCCGTTGGTAACTCGTGTTCTTCTTTTGGTGCGGCTGAGGAAGAACTACCGCCCCCAAAAAGCTTCTGCAACAAACCACCGGACCCTTCCTTTTCGTTCGCTTCCTCGACTTGCTCGTTGAAAGCTTGCTCTCTTTCCGCGGCGTACTTTTCCGCGTTTTCGTCATCAAAAGCCGTCGCCGAAGAAAGCGGTTCAGAATCTTCTTGCACCGCGTTCTCTTCTTCCGGGTTGTATTCCGGGTTCGAGACGAAGTGCGAGCGTTGCAATCTGTCTTCGACTTCTTTTTGCTTTTTCAACGTTTCGGACGATTGGCACGAGCTGAAATCGATAATCCCAGTCGCTTTGAAGCCACACTCCCACTTGGCGTTGTACTTGTCGGCGCCGTCAAAGATTCCAGTGGCGGAACCTAAGTGTTCAAAGTTCCACTTTCGAATATCACCGTTGAACGCTTTGTTGTTCGCAAACATTTGGTTCATGTTACGAACTTGAGAAGTGTCCCAGCTCCCGAGGTAGCCGTTGAAATCGGTATCCGCGAAGGCTTTTTGCATGTTGTGGACTTGCGTCACGTCCCATCTCGGCAAGATCCCGAACTTGGACTCTTTGCCGTACTGAACGCACTTACCATCGATCGGCGCTTCTTCCAAGCACGCGTTGACTGCTTCTTGAAAGTTTTTGTCGTTCAAATGGACAATCACGCATTGCTTCGGGTTCACATCGACCGGGATGTTACACGTCTCGTGGTCGCGGTCGTTGTAGCATCCACCAAAGATGTAAACGTGGTTGGCGTTCGCCGGACCGTGAACTCTCGGGTAAAACTCCATGTTCTCAGCGACGTGTTGCGTCGTGCAGCTGGACATTCTGGAGGCGATGTGCGCCGGGTGACGCGTGTCGAACTCGTTCGCACCAGTATCCGCAATATCGTCTCCTTTGTGCTTCTTGGAGGAGGAGGAGGAGGAAGATTTCTTGGAAGACTTCTTAGATGAAGACTTCTTGCTCTTCGACGAAACCTTTTCTTCTTCTTCTTCAACTTCTTCTTTCGCCTCCTCGATTTCTTCGTCGAGTTCTTCAACTTCTTCGGTTTCTGCCGCCTTAGCCGCGTCGGAACCGAAACCAGCAAAGTGTTTGTTCTTGTGCACCTTCGCGTGCGTCGGTTCGACTTCCTCGACGTCAGCCACCTTAGCGTGGTGAGAGAGCAAGTGTCTGTGATGAGACTTCGTCGACGACGACGACGACGTCTTAATCTCAAACTCGGAAACTTCCGAACTTGCTTCGGTGGCTTTGTTCAATGCCTTTGACGCTTGTTTCTTGGTGATGCCAGACTTGCCCATCGACGCCGTTTGCTCCTTCACGAAGTCGCCGAGATCATCGCACACTTCCGTCGTCTCGCATTCCTTCTTATATTCCGTGCACTTCGTCTTCTCGCACACTTGCATTGTGCACGTGGTGTTCTCACACGTGATATCGGTGGTTTGGTATTGCGATCCTTGCGACAACGCAGACATCCACCATCCCCAGTCAAAGTACTCGCCGACGACTTCGATGCCGGAAGACTCGAGTTCCTCCTTAGCGACCGCGACGGGATCAGATTTCTTCGAACCTTTCACCGTCTTATCAGCAGCAGCAGAAGAAGAAGAAGAGTGCTTCTTCGAGCTCTTCTTTTCAACCGCACCGTCCTCGGATACCTCTTCCTCGATTTCTTCTTCGACGTGCTTTTTCACCGATTTCTTCGAGGACGCGTGCTTCTTCTTCCCGACGCTCGCCGACAACAACGCGGAGATTTCCTTCGCTCTTTCGTTCGCGTTTTGCTCCGCCGCCACGGCTTGCGCGGCGTAATCGGTGGTAGTAGAGGACGACGATTCCGTGTTGGTCGTCGCGGACGGTTTTAAAACCGAAGAAGACGGACTCATCTTCTTCATCTTCTTCTTCGAAGAAGACGCGGCGGTTTCGCCAATCGCCGCTTCCTCCTCTTCTTCCTCCTCGAGCAATACCAACTTCCCGCCAATATCGCTCACGTAGTTCTCCGGGTTCGCTTTCTCGTACAGGTAAAAACCAAACTTCGCGCCGCTACCTAACTTGTACGGCGTTTGAAACTTCCCGCATCCGATTTCTTTCATCTCGATCGCGTCTTCGTACGAAAACGTTTTCGATTTGCTCTCCGTGATGAGTTTCGCCCCGACTTTGGAATCCCAACCTTCCGGGTCGAACGGCAAACGTTTCAAGACGTCTCTGTGCGAACACCCCACGGTTAAGGTGACTTTATCGTTCGAACCTGATGCGATCGCAGATGCAGTTGTCGTCGTCGTGGCATCTTCGCCTAAATTCGCCACCGCTCGTTTAAACAGGTCCACACCTCCTTCTCTTTGAAGATCGCCCAATCGCGACGACGAAGATCCCCGCGTCCCCGACACGGAGTACGACGCGGTGGCAAAAAGGGACGTCGAAACGGCGACGATCGCCGTCGCCGCTTTTAACGGTGACGTGAAAGAAGAAGACTTTGTTCTCTTCTGTTCGTCTCCGTTGTTCGTCTTCAAAAGCGCTTGCGTTTCCGATGACAGAGGAGACATGATGATGATAGTAATATAAACGCGCGCGTATATAAATCCACACACCTTCTGCCGCGTCTGTTTGAGAGAAAAAGAATTCGATGTAGTATATTTTAGGGTTTCACAATACACCCTAAATGAAAAAAAAATGTACTCGGACGACTTTGAAAGAGGAATTCGACGATTTGGCGGCTTTAGTAGTAAGTAGCATTAGAGCGAGAGAGAGAAAGAAGAAGAGGAAGAGACGAAGAGGAGATATACTAAAGCTCTCTCTCTCTCTCTCTGTGTGGTTATTATTATTATTATTATTATTATTATTACTAGTAGTAGTGTTAAAATTCTTTTTCTTCTCGATACTAATAATGGGTTCCTCTCGCCGAAGGAAGAAAAAACACAAATCCTCCTCCTCGTCGGTGCGAGTTGGAAAAGTGTCGCAGACGAGACAGTTCGTGGAGGTGAAACCGTTGAAACTTCCATCATCCAGAGCAGAGCACGCGAAAGAGAGTGAGAACGAAACGAGTTGGAATAAAGAGACGTCGTGCGTGAATAACTATTCCAGGAACGGGCTGGTCTCGAACGCGAACAGGTTTTATTACGTGGGCGGGAGGAACGCGCTGGCGGATAACGTGAAGAATATGGACGACGACGAGAATGCGACGAGAAAGAGGAAAGCAGCGGACGAAACGTTGACCGAGAACTCAGATCGGGACGAGTTGAGGAAAGCCGTCGGCGAGAGGAGTTCCTCAGGCATCGCGAAACCGAAACGATTGACGCCGAGACAGAAGAGAATCTGCGAACTGTTGATGTCAAAACACGGCAAAGACGTGGAAAAGATGTTTCGAGATATTAAAGCGAACGCGTTGCAGAAAACCAGAGGGGAATTGAAACGCATGCTCGAGAGTTACGAGCATTACGAGGACGAAAACGGAGGAGACCGAATACGCGTAGATTTTCGCGCACCGAAGAAACGACTGTCGATTAAGCGAGCCTTTTAACTTGTACTATTACTAAACTCATTCACTAACGCTAACGCTAAATAATACGCTTTTCTACCAAAACCTACGACGAATACATACTATCATACGAGAGCGTCTTTTAACAACCGTCGTCGGATGACTTCTTCTTCTTCTTCTTCTTCTCCTCCTCCATCTCTCTCTCCAACCGCTCCATCCTCTCCGCGAGTTTCCCGTATCGCCCCTCGTTTTCTTTCCTCGCCTTTTCAATCACGTTCGTTTCAAATTTCTTCTGTTCCGTCATCGCCTCTTCCGCTTTCAACCGCGTTTCCTTCATTTCGTTTTCCTTTCTTAGGAGTAAATTCGGGTGCGGATGTCGTCGCACGTGCGACACCACCGACGCGCTCAACCCGACGGGCACGGCCAACGCTAAAAACAAATGCCACGCGTGATACTCCCACCGTCTCGTGTAATCTTCTCTCGTCTGTTTCTTCTTTTTGTCTTCTTCTTCTTCTTCCTCTTCGAACAACCGTTCGGCGACGTGGAGAAAATCGAATTTCCCGTCTCGCCGAGCGATGGAATCGATCGATTCTTCTTCTTCTTTGTTGTCTTCTTCTTTTTTCGACGACGACGACGAGGACGAGGAGGAAAAAAAGTTACCGACGCCGCTGAAAAGCGTTCGCTCTCGCTGCTCGCAAAAAAGCCGAGGTTGTTCTCGTCGTCGTTGTTGTCGTGCGTGTTGCGTCAACCATCGAAGAATTGGAAGAGTTTTGCGAGAAGACATTTTTGTGCAGAGGAAACTGTCTGTACGCAATAGAGAAACACCACCAAAAGAGATGAGGTTCCACACCCGTTAAGAGAGAGTTTGGATTCCGAGACCTCCTCTGCTGTTTTTAGGAACTTCTTATGTATTTTTCTTCCGTTTGGCGATCCCATGCATCTCCATCCACTCTTGGTTGGACACCAAAATACTCGATGATATACTATGCGTTGTTCGAAAATAGATCAGCCACATGTCAGATGTGGAATGAAAAAAAAATACGACACATCAAATCAAATCCGTCGCAGACGAATACGAACTCGATACGAGTTATAATTTGCGAAGATGACGACAACAAAAAGGGCGGAAGACGAAGCGATGCTATTCTTTACGACCGACGACGACGGCGACACGAACGACGCGTCCTTGGCGTTGCCGACGGATTTTTTCCACGTCTTTGACGACGAGAGCAAAAACAGAAGAAGAGCAGCAGCAAAAAGAGAAGGCGGGTGCAGAAGGGTGGAGGACAACGGGGACGTCGACGCCATCATCTCCGAGAACGCGTCGTGGAACAACGACGACGACGACGTTCAGGAAGATTTTCTTCTCGCACCGCCCCCTCCTCGCGAGGACGACGACGACGACCGAGAAGAAGATGAAGGTATTTTTTTTTCCTCAATAATGTGTTGCTAAAAATACTCACTTCTTTCTTTGCAATAGGATTGAAAACATTCGCCGCGATACAAAACGACGACGAAGACATCATCGACGACGAGTGGAACAAGTTGTTAGAGCGACACGGCATCGACGTCGAGAAGAGGAGACGCCGCGACGAAGTTTTTATCGGTACTACGAATACTACGAGTAATGCTGAAAAGAAGAAGAAGAAGAAGAAGAAAGAGAAGCGCGATGATCGACTGGCGCCGGCCGAAGCGAAAGCGGCTTCGAGAAAAGCGACGACGACGGAAAAACGAACGCGAGAGGAGTTTGTTTTAGCGGTGAGAACGCACGAGAAGTTTCGCGAATACGTGGAGATAATGATGACATGTAGGAAGTTAACCGCGCAAACGAAGAGAGAAAGAGAGAGTTTAGAGAAGAAGGATAAAGAGTTTCTCGCCAAATTAGAAGCCGAAAGAGAAAATACTCGTTTGAGCGATGTTTCTCCGTCGCCGACGTCGTCGTCGAACGTGACGACGTTTACCATGGATAGGAGCGAAGAGAGAGAAAACATCGAGTTGTGCAGAATTCCAGATTCGTTCTTCCGGCGAGACTCGTTGGAGCGCATATGCGAAGACGCCAAGTTTAAGCAAGAGCTGAACGCGTTCATGGAGCACTCGTGCGAAAACGCTCGTAAATTTCAAAAAGAGCTGACGGCAATTTACGACGAAACCGATCGAGCGTGTGAAAGCTTTGATGCGAAAATGAAAGAGTTGACTCTGCTCGAAAGCAATAACAGTAAAAATTCGCCGAATACTAGCGGTGCTACTGCTACAGGCGCTGCCTCGAAGAAACGCAAGCAAGGCGCGGAGGAGGCAGAGAAGGAAACCGTCGACGGCCAAGATAGCGATGAAGACGACCGCTCGTTTCAACTTTCCATGAAATCTGACGAAGCTTTTCGAAACCAGCTTCTCGCAAAATATAAAGATGACATACCCGCACTCGAAGAGGAGTGGTTGAATAAAAAGCCGAAAGGTAAACTCCCTAAGGAAGCCTTGATTGTCTTGAAGCAGTTTTGGAACAAAAAAATATGCTGGCCGTACCCAACCGAGGAAGACAAAGCGGCGATAAAAGCCAAAACTACTCTCGATGCGACGCAAATCAACAACTGGTTCATCAATCAACGCAAGCGGCACTGGTTGAAAATGTTCAAATTCGGCAAATCGCCGACGTGTGAGGCGGAGTCAAAGGCTAAATTGCTTGAGAAGTTTGGAAATTTGGACGCCGCGATTGCGTTTTGCGATCGAAACACGAAATCATCCATCGATGTTGAATAATAATGACAATAAGAACAAATATAACAACGATAATAACACATCGCGCTGCGCTGTCTTAATCTATCTATCTAGAATTACAAGTAAAATATACACGCGTGATTTTTTACGACGCTGTCGTTGAATGCAGCACGCCGACAACAAAATCCGCGTTCTGGAAAATGTACGTGCACACTAAACACGTTATGGTCACTCCAAGGACATCCATGCAGACTTGGACGCTGCTCCCCGCATTCGCTGGTTCCTGTCCACAAAATATCAACACGTAAGGCAAAGCTCCACCGACTATCGTCGAACAGACAACAATCGAAAAACACGCCGTAGAAATCGCGAAACTCCCGATTACATCCCTATTCGTCACGTACACTCTCGCGAAACTTCCCGCGCCTAAAAAGAACCCGAGCAAAGCGCCAACTCGTAACTGTTTCGATACCGTCTTCCCAAAACTCTCCGCGTTATATTCTATCGCACCGGTCGCTAATCCGGTGATGACTTCAATCGCGCTTTGATTCCCGGCGTTCCCGCCCGCGCCGACTAACATCGTCAGATACAACGTGATGATGACGTTGTCCTGGATTAAAGCTTCGTTGCTCGATAAAACAAAACTCGAGCACGATTGTAAAACGAGCAAAAAGAGTAACCATTTGCCTCTCGAATACGCTTCTTCGAAAACGGTGGCGTTCACTAAGGAGAGGTTGAAGAGCGCGCTCTCGTCCTCGTCGTCAAAATCCTCCTCCTTTTCCTCTTTCCTCGTGTCTCTCGGGGTCGTCGTAACTGTTTTTCCTTTCTTCTTTTCCTTCTCGCTTAAAACGATCCACCCGGCTTGCGCTTCGGCCATTTTTCGAGCCAATCGGCGTTGGACGAGCACGGACTCTTCCCTGTTTGGTTTTTTTCGCGCTTTCGTTTGTTTGGGGTCTTCCTCTTTCGTCGTCGTCGTCTCGATCGTCGACGCGGAAACTAAGTCCGTTTTCCGTCGGTTCCAATTGGACGAGCGTTTGGAGGTTGTCACGTGTAAACAATGAAACGCCTTTTGGCGGCGAGGGTTGATGCAACGACACGACGACGCGCTCGTCGTCGTCGCGCTCATAACAACGCTCGACATGTTTGTTGTTCTTCTTCTTCTTCTTCGTCTTCTTCTTTCGCAAAAAGAGGTGCTTTCGTTGATGACGCTGAATTGTATGACGTGATTTTGCTTAAAAATAGCTGTACAACTTTGCGCGCACGTATGCGTATAATAATAGTGATGAAGCTGTTACAACTTTGCGCGTACGTACGCGCGATAAACTAATAAAGAACTACATTTTCAAGTACCAGGCCAGGTACCAGGTACAGCTTTTCGAAACGACGGCATCATCGTCAACTTTATTCCGGACGAACCCACGGCGTTTTGAATATGTATTTCGTCGACGTCAGCGCGTACGTGACCGCGAAGAGCGCGTAATACCCCATCATCCCGTAACTTTGCTTCTTTCCGACTCGCCATCGCCACAAGAACGGCGCGGCGAAGAGTAGGAAGAGCAAGCCGCAGATGAGAAACGCGAAGAGGACGAAGAGCTCGTTCGCGGCTTGGATGTTTTTCATGTCGCCCGATGAGAAGGTTCGGAAGGCTAAACCAGCGGCGGTGCCTAATAGGACGTTCATGGTTGGTCCGGCGAAGCAGGCGGCGACGGCCATTTTCGGGCGGCCGTCTCGGGCGACCGTTCGGTTGGCGATGAAGTCGCCGACGGAGTTGCCCCACGCGAGGACGGTGGCGCCGAGCAAGGCTTCGGAGATGCCGCAGATTTTACCCGCGGCGGTGAGTAAGGAAACGACTTCACCGGCGACGACGTCCATCCATACCATGGAGACGAGAAAGGCGACGATGGTGAGCATGCCGGAGAAAAGGCGGGAGGCTGGGTTACTCGTCGTGGTCGGGTAGTTGGTCGTTGGAGCTCTCCTTCGTGCGCTTCTGCTTCTTCGCGTGACGGCGTAGTTGTCTGGCATCAAATGCGGCCAAGCGGTGAAAATGATGGCGGAAAAAGCAGTCGCAACTATACCGCCGTATACGATGCCGCCGGTGTGAATAGTACCGGGATACATCTTCTCCGCCCAGACGAAAAAGAGCGGCGCGCATATCGGCAACGCGCTCGTTTGCCATCGTCTCACGCGACGCCCGTTAAATCCGAGTTCAGGCATAGAGAACTTTAATATCTCGCGAACGATGAAGAGTGGAAGCGATGCTACGGACGTAAACGCGAGCCAACACTGCTTCCAAAGAGACTCGCCGTTTTGCGCGTCGTAGAGCCGACTTTGACGCCATCCGCGCTCCCAAGGATGATGTAAGATGGACCCGTCGTCGTCGTCGTCATCGTCATCAGCATCGCTAAGTTCGTCGTCGAAAGGTGTTTCTGATGAAATTTCGGAAGCAGAGGAAGAATCGTTGATGTCGTCGTTTTCCTCTTCGTCTTGGTCTTCTTCGTTGTTTTCCTCTTCGTCGACGAGCAAACCTACTTCGGCGTCGTCATCGCCGCGTTCATCGGCGTCTTCATCTTCTTCAGCTATGTCGTCTAAAACGTTGTCTCTAGAACTTCTAACACGATTACGAGCAGTAGCAGCCAATGCAGCGCTCGGCTCTCGTCTTAACGCGGCTAATCTCTCGGCTAACCCGCCGCCAATCTCTCTCGCGTTCCATCCTTCCGGCAGCAACACGTTCGCCACGTACAACGCGTACAACGCAAACAGCTGCAAAGAATTCCTAAACGTCACCTCGCCGACGACTATGCACCTCACCAACGCCATCACACCTAAGCAATAAAACCCGCAATCTCTCGTAAACGCCGTCTTATCGACCTCGACGTACCCTCCGACTCTCCTCCCGCTCCTCAGCCGTCTCGCGTTCAAATTCGATTCCGGCGCCGCGAGCACCACGGACGGAAACACCACGAACGCGATAAACATCCCCGCCCCTAAAACCGCCCCTAAAGCTAACGGTATCCCGTCCGTCTCCTCGTTCGAGCTCAAATCATTCAGCGCGGCAATCTGTGCGAAAATATCCGGCGCGCCGTTCCCAAACGCCAGCAGCGTCGCGCCCGCCACCTCGTCTCTCAGCTTTAAATACACCGAAATCTTCGCCAACGCCGGGCAGAAAAAGCACTCCGCGACCGTCGCTAACACGTGAAAGAACAGCGCAATCAGTAAAAACGCCAAGGAAAAGAGTAACACGTTTCCCGAAAGCTCCGATCCTCCTCTTTTCGTCGCCCAGTTGGAGACGCAATAGTACGTTTTTCGGTAGTTTATGAACGCGTTGTTGGCGCTTTCGAGGCGGCAGGACGGCGTCGTTTTCACGTACTCGCACCGGTCGTCGCGTGCGACCGAGAGTGGTTCGCACGCCTCGTCGATGTTATTATTCGTATCGTCGCCGTCGATATCGTTTTTGTTGTCGGAGAGTCGACTGATGGCGTCGTTGCTGTCGCGCACACTTCCTGCGCTCGCGAGGCGATTCTTCGACGAATCCACCAAAGTCGACGACGCTTTGACGACGACTAAGAGGGCAGAGGAAACGACGAAAAAGACGAGACGACGACGATGGTAACGAGCAGTACGACCACCGAGGTGACGTCTTCTTCTTCGTCTCATCTTCGGCTCTTCTTTATTCTCCATGTTTTCTGCGCTTAAGAAGGTTCGGGAAAAGAAGTGAAGAATTCGTCATTTCGTCCCGGGACTAAACTGCGCATCATAGATGACGACACAAAAGACGACGACATCGGAGGAGGACAACAACAACAACAGTAATAACAACGAGCGCTATTCGTTAGTGGTGCTGAAAAAAAAACGATTCGTCAAACGATTCCGCGCGTTATCTCCGCTCTCGCAATGCGTCTCTTTGCTCCTTCTCTCGTGTTACGTGCTCGATACGTGCTCGGACAGGTTTAACGCGCAATTCGGGTTACAACTGAGTTTCAAAGGGATACTCTCGAAACCGTGGACGTTGATCACCTCCCAGTTCATGTGTCCGTCCGTTATTGTGTTGGTGCCGATGATTGGGGCGATCGCGTTCGCGATTGAAATTCTGTTGAAACGAGCGTTCGTTGGTGCGAGAGTGGTGTGCGAGTTGGTATTCGTCGCGTCCGCGGTGTGCGGCGCGCTTTATTTCTCGTTCGATTTCACGCGTCGCGCACTTTTCGCGGAAGAACTCACGGAAGAACCACTCGCGCTCGGGCCGCACGGAGTGCTCGGCGGTTTGTTCGTGCTCTGTCAGAAGTTGAAGAACGAGCTGAGCGACGAGGAGAAACTCAGGCGACTGGCGAGGTACGCGCCGACGTGGTATCTGGTAGTCGCGGTGTTTCTAGGCGGGGAGATGAATCGAGAGGAGAGGGTGTTTGGATGCGCTTTGTTCGGAGTCGTAGGAGGCAACGTCTATTTTCGATGGAGAGGACGGGAGATGTTGGGGATGAATTATCACAAAAACGCGAAGAGCGGGGCGGAGGAGAGCGAGAGCGAAGAAGTCGTCGACGAAGAGTTAAAAAAGAAGAAATTACGAGAAGAGTTAGGGAAGAAAGCGCTGATGGAGCGGATGAAACAGAAAGAAGCAGAGAAGGAGAAGACGAGTAGTAAGTAGTAGCAACGCGAAATCGACGACGTAGTAGAAAACAGCAGTTCATTTAAAAAACACGAACATATATATAGTCGACTCATTTTAGAACTACTGATATTACAACTCCCCGATCGGCTTTACTACTCGATGCGTTTAAAGTTTCTATAACTGACGACAGCATAAAACGGATCCGAACTCGCTCGTTTCATAAAAGTTTTCATCATTTTCACGAAAACGTTTTTCTCGTCCTCCACGCCGTCCGGTAACACCTCCGTGATAACCTCCGGCTCCGTGAACCCGCTCACGTTTTGAAAATAACTCTTCACTAATTGCGTCCTCGAATACCCGGTTCCGTCTCTCCACACGCTCAACGCCTTCTCGTAAAACATGCGATTCGAATAGGAGATAATCACCACCCCGCCGGGTTTTAAAACGCGAAATATTTCCTTGAACAGTTCCTCGCCTCGTTGCATGTATTGAATCGAAACGCACATCGAAACCATGTCGAACGTCTGATCTTCCGCCTCTATTGTCGGGTTCTCGTTAAAATTCCGCACGAAAAAGTTCCCCTGAAACTGCCTGTTTCTTTTCAGCTCCTCTCGATTCAACCCGTGGCCTAACGCGTACTCGTACTCGTACGGGTAGTGAGACACGTGCGACGAACACAAGTCACACACCTTGTAACTCGCTTTCGTTCTTTGTCGATACAGTCGAGTGAGTTGCTCTAAAAAACCGTCGTCCACGTGCGTGCAAAACCGAGGCGCGCTGTACCAGAGCGAATCGTCGCTTTCGTTCAGTTTCGTTCGCTCGGTGCGGTCGATGACTTGCGTTCGCTTGAGCGTACCCGCGCTTTCGTTCGACGTCGACGAGTAAAATGTCATCGCTTTCTTACTCCTCAAAACGCGTTTTACTCGTCGTCCCAGATGTTCACGATCCTCCCGGTTGTTCGACGACGACGACAACGACGACACTCCCGACGACTGAGACGAGAAAAGTGTCGTCATTCTTTACGAGTCGGTGTGGAATACGCACGCGCTTTCGGGAAATGGCGCACGAAAGCAGTTCACTGCTTTTTCCCTCAAAAGACTCTCACGCGATACGTTTTGAATAAAGATGGCACCATCGCCACCGTCTGTTCTATCTGTCGTCTGTTCTTTTCTCTCAAAGAAGTCGAGAACGACGACAACGCGAGCGAACGTATTTCCCGCCGCTTTCGCCTCCTTTTCGTCGTCGAGTACACGTCAGAATGACTTGGGGAAACATTTACACAAAGAGAGTGAATTGGCCGGTGAAGCCTCGCAACGCGCATACTTACGCGACCTGGAACAGATTCACTTGAAAAAACGCAAACTCGAACACGAACGAGAGGAGAACGAGGCAAACGTTAAACGAGAAATGATGCGAGAGATGCTGTTGAAAGAAAAAAAACGAACGAGTGCACGCGAGGAGAAGGATTTGAGGAAGGTGTTGATGGCGTTGGTTGGCGCGGCGGTGTCCGCGACGTGCTACGCGATGCATTACGGATGATGATAAAGACGACTGCTCTCAGAGCATTCTATACATTAGTTTTCTACACATAGCAACGCGCTGTTCTGCTACTCTTTTACTACTACCGCTACCACTACCGCGCCGTCTTTTCGTCCTCACCCGAGCACTCTCGAACACCTTCTGACTTTCGCGTCGAAGCTGGCGTTCGCGGCCAACCAATCCATTTCACCCAATCCGTGGTCGTCTGAATCGTCGTAAAAGAATGGACTCATTCGTACTTTCGTCGTCGCTTCGTGTACTGTTTCGAAAAACTGTTTCACGTTTTGTTCCTCTCGTTTCGTCGTTAACAGGACGAAGTGGATGTTGCCTTGCGTGACGTACGCGTGGATGAAGCAATCGGCGTCGAAGGTGTCGATGATCTTTAGATACGTCGCGTGCGTTTCCCATTTCCGTTCGTTGAGTCGGTCTAAAGATGACGCGATGACGAATTGGCGCAAGTGTCTCGCGTCGTCCTGTTGTGTTTATTAAAGGGTATCGTAAACGTCGTCAGTGTTGTTCGTCATCTCTCCCAGCGGGGAGAAAATGCACACACAAAGAGGAACGACGAAAAGAAGACAAAGACAAAGAAGAAAAGGAACAAAAAGAAAGCACCCGTACCCTTCGCGTGCTCCCGAAATCGGCTTCGTACAACGCTCGGCCCGTGCGGCCGTCGACGACGCAAAACGCCGCCACGCCCGCAACCATGTGTGCGTCTCTTTGCGCGTGATTTAATGTGAAAATTTCACCGGAATTTCATCACTTTTTGTCTCTGTCGTTTGTTCGTGTCGCTAAACAACAACAACAACAGTAAACGCGCGTCGTAAAAACGACGATGGCCTCCTCCTCTGGTTCCTCCTCCTCCTCTTTTCACGAACCGTTCGAAAAAGCGTACGATGCGCTCCTCGAGCTCGCCTCGAAAAACGCGAGGAAGCATTCGAGTTTAATCGAATCTCTGCGTGCGAGAAGGGAAAGGTTGAAGAATGTTCCCGATGATGATTTGCACGACGACAACGACACGTTCTACGAAAAACGAACGGAAGATTTAGAATACTTTCTGGAACCGATCGAAATCGCGTTCAAGTCGAAACACGCGAGCATGGAGGAGAGAGCGGTGATTTGTCTCACGTCGTTAATTGGCGGGAGGATGATTACCGGGAGATGCTTCGAAGAAGAAGAAGACAAAGAAGACAAAGAAGAAAACGAGGAGGATTCGAAAGATTATTTGGAGAAAGAGGACAAAGAGAAGAGAAGAGTGGGAGGAGAGAAGACAGAACAAACCAGGCGCGAACGTTTGTGCGCGAAAGTCGTCGACTTGCTCTGCTTCGCGTGCGGCGAATCGGGCGACGAGTCGGTGGAGCTGCAAGCGCTTTTAGGCGTGTTGGCGTGTTACATGTCGAGATCTTTTCGAGTGAGTGGAAAGATGTTGAGTCGAATGATCGAGTCGGTGTGTAAGTGTCACGCGATCTCGAGATCGGAAACCAATCGAGGGGTGGCGAAAGCGGCGTTGGTGCAGATGATTTTCGCGAACTTTACGAGAGTGGAAAAAGGCGACTCGAGTGCGTTTTCGAAAATGGTTAAAGTTTCAGACGTTTTAGGTGGTGGTGGTGGTGGTGGTGGTGTCGGTGGCAGGAATGATGCTACAAAGGATGACACGAAAGACGACGTGAAAGACTCCACGAATTTACCGTCCACGTCGTACGAAACGCACGTAATGCGGGAAAATTCCTCCGTGCCGACGATTAGTAACTATACTAGCGGACAACATCATCACTGGTCGGACGAAATCGTGACCTTTGCGCAAAAGTTTATTGCAAAAGCCGCGTCGTGTGGGAAAACGCCGCAAGCGTATGCCCCGCACTCATCTGAAGAGAAGAAAGCGAAAGCGGAAAACGATCGATACATTCTCGAAGATTGCGCAGAAATTTTTCGCGCGCTTTCTCGGATCGCCAAAGGTGCGGGTTTGAAGACGGCAAACGCCGACGCGGCGAGTATTTCTCGCGGGAAATTGCTAGCTTTAGATGCGTTGCGCATTGCCTGTCAAAATGTCGGCAACGCTTTCGTCGATGATCCCATCTTTTCTGATACCATACGCGAGTACGTCTTGGACGCGGTCGTTTCAAATGCCATCTCCGAAACGGTCCAAGCGCCCGAGCTTTATAAAATTTCGCTCGGCATCTTCCAAAGCATTTTATGCACGCAAAGATTTCGGGAAAAGTTAAAATCGGAAATCGGCTTCTTCTTTCCTCGATTGTTTCTAGATCCGTTAGAGTTCATCTCTGGAGGTGCACCGAATTCACCGCATAGCAAACGGTCCGTCTTGTTGACTATTTTGAGCGACACCGTCGCGCAAGACGCGCAAACGTTGGTTGATTTGTTTGTCAATTTTGATTGCGATATTTCACAGCAAAACGCGTTCGAACGGTTGATTAACTTATTGGTTCGAGTCGCACAAGGCGTAGAAGTTTCCAACTTATCCGGCGCGGATGCGGCGAGAGAAACGGTGTTGAAAATGGAAGCACTCGGGTGTTTGACGAAAATTTTGAAAGCGCTTGGCGATTGGGTGGAACAGAACTCGTCGTCGGGGAATAAAGAAGAACAGCGAGTCGCGCACGAAATGAAATCAAATGTAACGAAGCACGTAGAAGATACGGAGTCGATGATGATTACGCCGACGAAAGTGGACGCATCGAACTTGGTGCAAAAGAAACTCGACAAATCCGAGTTTCAAGAATGCGTGAAATTGTTCAACAAAAAACCGAAAAAGGGTATCGCGCACTTAAAAGCGATTGGTAAACTCGACGAAGGCACGCCCGCAGATATAGCGACATTCCTCAGAACAGCACCAAATTTAGATAAAACTGTCGTCGGCGACTACCTCGGCGAGCGCGAAGACGAGAATTTAAAAGTTATGAGAGCGTACGTGGACGCGATGGATTTTAGCGGCTTCGGTTTAGACGAGGCCATTCGAAAGTTCTTGGAAGGCTTTCGTTTACCCGGCGAGTCGCAGAAAATCGATCGGTTGATGGAGAAGTTCGCGGAACGGTATCACGCGCAGAACCCATCGCAGTATAGAAGTGCAGATACGGCGTACGTTTTAGCCTTTTCCGTGATCATGTTGAACACGGATGCGCACAATCCAGGAGTAAAGAATAAAATGACAAAAGAAGGCTTCTTGAAGAACAATCGCGGCATCGACGATGGCCAAGACTTGGACCAGGAAGAGCTCGGAGCGTTGTACGATCGCATCGTGAACAACGAAATCAAACTCAAAGACGAAAACGCGAAGAAAGCGAGCAATAACGAATCGTCCTCGAACTTGAACAACTTCCTTGGCATGGATATTTTGCTTTCGCTCGTCGGGCAAAAACCAGCAATCGCGGAGGAGAAAATTGATGTCCGAGAACTCATCGAGGAAGTTCGCGCCAAAGCAAAACGTGAAGATGTGGATAGTTTTCTATCTGCATCGGACGCTAAATGCGCGGCACCGATGCTTGACGTCTCGTGGCAAGCGCTTTTGGCGGTGTTTTCGGTTACGTTTGAAGGCACCGAATCGGCGAAAATCGCGGTGTTGTGTCTCGATGGGTTTTTTAGCTCGATTCACATGGCATGTAATTTAGGCATGCTTGCCGCTCGAGACGCGTTCGTTGCACCCTTGGCACGCTTATGCGGCTTACGTAATCCGTCCACTATGCGGACGAAGAACATTTTAGCTTTGAAGACGTTGGTGCGCGTTGGCGAAACCTTTGGCGATAGTTTAGGAGATACGTGTTGGGTACACGTGTTAAAGTGTTGCTCTCGATACGAACATTTGCACGCTTTGGCGGGTGGATTTGACGACTCTTCCGTGTTTTTGAATACCAAGGACGAAATTATAGTTCCTTCTGGTTTAGGAGGTCATACGCCGAACCGCTTGTTCCGTCGCGATTCCTCCGCGGAGATTATTTTGACCTCACCTTCAACAACAACAATGCGCGCGACTGGTACTGATGCTTCGAGCGGTGACGACGCACTCGCGGCAGCAGCTGTTGCCGAACAACTCGCGCGAAAAGCCTCCATGCACGACGCAAAAATCTCGCTGGTGCCGTTAGAATCCGTCGCTCCTCCGTCGCAGCACGTGCTCGAACAGTTACATCCAGATAGTTTTAACGGGTTGTTCCACGACTCGAAAAGATTGTCGGGTGAAGCTATCGTTGATTTTATGCGCGCTTTGTGCAGATTAGCGACCGAAGAAATGAGCGCCGAACGACCGCGTTCTTGCGCTTTATCGAAACTAGTCGAGACGTGCGCATTTAACGTCGAGCGCGAGCGATACGTCTGGGCCAAAGCGTGGATCGTCTTGAGCGACTTTTTCGTCAAAGTTGGAAGCGAACATAGAAACGTGAAAGTGTCCATGTTTGTCGTGGACGCTTTACGTCAACTCTCCATGAAGTTCTTGCAGCGCGCGGAACTCGCGAATTATTCTTTCCAGAACGATTTCCTTCGGCCGTTTGTCGTCATCATGCAACAATCGCCGTCGTTTGAAGTGAGAGAACTGATCGTTTCTTGTGTCGCCCAAATGGTTGAATCTGCCGTGGATGGGATAAAATCCGGTTGGAAATCCGTGTTTATGGTATATTCGGTCGCCGCGGCGGATGAGAACCCAAAAGTTGTGTCTACAGCGTTTTCTACTATCGAACGAATCATTCGCCATAACTTTTCCAAGATTATCGAAACCGACCAAGCAGCGTTTACGGATTGCGTGAATTGCTTAGTCGCGTTTACGAACTCGTACGACGCGCCAGAGGTAAGTTTGAACGCATTGGCGTTCCTTCGATATTGCGCGTTGCAGTTAGCAGATGGAGCGCTGGGTGATTTGAGTTTGCCGAAAGTCAAAGCGTCGACATCAGGAGGAGGAAACGAGGACTCTCGAGACGACGACGAAGAAAGTTTCCAGCAACAACATCAAGAACCATCCACGCCTCGCGAGAAAGGTCCGACGCATTTTACGGACACGGAATCACACACTTATTTCTGGTTCCCGCTCTTAGCCGGTCTCTCTGAACTGGCGTTTGATTTCAGAGAAGACATACGAACGAGTTCGTTGGAAGTGTTATTCGATACGCTCAAGTTTCACGGGTCGTCGTTTGAACCTGGATTTTGGGCGCGCGTGTACGACGCCATTCTATTCCCGATGTTTGACGTCGTTCGTGCGACAGAGTTTGACAGCTCCGAGGCTTCGGAAAAGCAAAAGAACGAGTGGTTATACGGTGCCTGCGATAGATGCCTGACGCTCGTCGTCGATTTAGCCACCACGGAAAGTTTCTTTGGCAACATCATCGACGCCGGCGTTTGGCCTAAACTCTGCGATTTGTTGGACAACATTAGTGGAACCTTTGCGCACGAACAGTTAGCTTCGTGCGGCGCGCTCGCGTTCCGGCGCTTGTTAGAAGGATTAGGGAAGAATACCACCAAAACCAGATTGAACACAAACGAGTGGTCTTTAGCGGTTGACAAACTCTGTAACGTCTTCGATTTGAGGCATCCGTCAGTTCTCCTGGTCGATTGCGTCGGCGAATGTTTGCACAAATCGAGGAAGTCGATGCCAACCGAATGTAAAAAGATGTTGTTCGAGAGAATGCAATTTATTCACGAAGAAGAAAAGTTTGACATGAGTCTTCGCGTAAACGCCGGTTCCGTTTTAGTCGCCTTTTGCGACCAAGACGAGGAAGACATTCGCTTTCTCCAACGCGCGATGGTATTCGCGCTACACGAATACGAGAGGTGTGCTTCTTGCGTGGGCTCAGAAACCGCGCGGAAAGAAACCAGTACGCGCGCGCCGTTAGCGGTGCAGTGTTTAAAACAGCTCGTAAAAATCGACGGCGCGTTTGAAAAGAAGAAGTTCGTCGACATCCTTTCGCGTCTCGTCGGCACGAACGAACAACCGAACGAGGTCTTATCGGCTTTAGGCGAAGTGTTTGGAGTAAAAGTCGCCCCATTGATGATAGTTACGGGAGAAGGCGACGGCGAATCATCATTTTCTGCGTGGTCTTGGTTTTAATAATATATTATTGAATGGGATTTTGATCTTACAAAAATATAGGACGAACGAATCTCTTCTTTCTCCTACAAAAGTCTTGGACTGGGGATTATTGTTATGCTGCCTATTTTACAGTCCTCCATTTCTCTTCTTTCTCTCTATATAATACACGCTTTTGAAACAACAAAAAATATTAAATGTAAACAACGTCTCCGCGTTACGTGAACGTCACGCCGTCACTCGTCGGGTCGATGCGCTTGCGTCTCTTTTCCATGTACAAGCGCCTAAAAATAAAAGTTGAAGAGGAGGAAAGAAGAAGAGACAAAAGAAGTCAGTTTTGGTGTTTTCGAGAAAAACACAGCTCACAAGAAGCAGTTCAAGAAGAGAGAGCGTTTTCGAGAGCCAATCTTTCCTAAAAAAGTAAATTTTGATTTGTTTTCGAGACCAAAAAGCGCTCTCTCTTTCTGGGCCACACGAAAATATCGCATGGCCCACATGGGAAAGAAGGTCAACTTTTGGCAGGCAAAACTACTTTTTTTTCCCGCGAAAAGGGAAAACATTTTGTCGAAGAAAAGCAGCGCTTAACCACGCGTTGTGTATCGTACCTCAACTGTAAATCAGCGACTGGAATCGGGATCGGTTCCGACGAGAACGTGTTGTGATGAAACAAAGCGTGCGTAAAGCACGCGTCCGTGGAACTGTTCGATCGCGCGATCGCGTCTTCCGTCTCTTCTTCTGTTTCGTCTTCATAAATTTTCATTTTCTTTCTCGCGTTGTTCGTGTTGTTGTTAAGAGTGGTCTCGCCTAGGTTACCACCTAAAAGTAATTCCTTCTCGTGCTCTTTGATGAGTTCGTTTAATAACATTTTCTTGATCGGACTTTCCATGTGCTTGGAGGAGCTGTCGTCGGAGGACTCGGAACTCCGTCCTCCCACCCGATGATGCTCTTTTTGCCTTCGCTCGTCGTCATCATGCGCGCAACACTCGAACCCGACGCGACAATCGATCCGAGTTTGCATCATCTCTCTCAAGCCTTTTTCTTCGTTACCCGCAATTTTTATTACAAAAATTAAAGTTATATATATATTAGAGTCAGAGCGCGCGGCGACAACCAAAAGAAAGATTGCCGAGATATTATTAAAGATGAGTGTATTCCTCGCGCGTTTATCCCGTTGGATCTGGTTTTATGCGGTCGCAAACACGGTTCGAACGACGATTCGTTTGCGCGGAATTTCTGTCGATTCGTTTTCCCTTCGTTCTTTGTCACTTTTTCTCGCAGGATCTTGTGGACTCTTCGTCTCTAGGGTTGTAAACCCTAAGCAGACTTGAGGCAATTTTTGAGCAACTTTCTGACAAACAACAGAAGAAAACTTTTGTGCGCGAAACTCTCCTGGTTAATAACAGATCGGACTTTACGTTGAAGTTCGTAAACGGTATAACGTTCGAATCGTCAGAGAGTTCGTGTTGTATTTTCAGAAATTTTAACCGCTTCAGGAAGCGCATTAAAAACACGTAAGAACACACGCAATAAATGTCCTCCGGGAAGAAAGCCTTGACCTCGAAACTCCTCCACGCGACGATGACGATGATGCGAGGAGGAGGAGGACAACAACAACAGCAAAAAGAACAATTCGTCAAAAAAGTCGTCGTCTGTGGACGCGCCAAGCGAGGCCTCTACCACGGGAAAACGGTCCGTTTTGGAAACAACGTCAGCGAGGACGGAGGGAACAAAACGAGACGGAAATGGTCCCCGAACGCGAAACGGAAACGATTATATTCGGAGGTTTTAAACCGGATGGTTCCGATGCAAGTCACCGCGCACGCTTTGAAGTGCATCGATAAAGCCGGTGGGTTGGATAATTACGTGTTGAACACGCCCGTGGCGAAGATGATGAGTTTGAAAGGGATGGAATTGAAAGAGAAGATGACTCGAGCGCTTTCGGAGGAGCGACGGCGGCGCGGCGAGGAGGAGGGGGCGAAGGAGGATTCAAACGAGGCAGAAGGAGAAGAAGAAGAAGAAGGGGAGACGAAGACGCCGAAGCGACCGCCGCCGCCGCGTCCGAAAACAAAGTCGTAGTGAAATAGAAATATAATAGAACGGTAGTAGTATATATAGTCCTCGTTTTTTAAAGCGTAGTAGTATCGCCGCCGATAAGACGATAAGAGAAGGAAACCGAAGTTCTCTCGGGGTCTCTCTCTCTCTCTCTCTCGAAACTTCTTTTGGTTCAACGTCGTCGCCGTCGTTCGTTTTGCACCTTTTCTCGCGTAATCCTTCATCGTTTTTTCTCGTCGCTTTATTTCTCGATATCCTACCTTTCTTTTCGGATCTTCGTCACTTTTCTCGCCTTTCGCAAGTTTTGTATTCATCATTGATAACATCGATATCATGCCCTCCAAATCCACCTCTCGAAAGAGTAAAGGAGGAAAAGAAAACGAACGATTCTCTTTTCCGGCGGTGCCGAAAAACTGCGTCGTCACCGGTGGCACCGGTTTCGTCGGCCGACGATTAGTCGAAATGCTCGTCGAACGAGGCGCTGAGAAAGTCGTCGCGTTTGACATCAGTCCGAAACCATCGGACGTCGTGGACGATGACGACAATGATGCGAAGAAGGATTCAAAACGCATAGTGTGGATGCAAGGGGATTTGAGAAAGTTATCGGACGTGAAGAAAGCGATCAAAGGTGCGGATTGCGTGTGGCACATCGCCGCGTTGGTGGGACCGTATCACGAGAAGGAGATGTACGAACAGGTGAACCACGTCGGGACGAAGAACGTGATCGAGGCGATGAAGTTTCACGGGGTGACAAAGTGCGTCATGAGTTCAAGTCCGAGCACGCGGTTTGATGGGAACGATATCAACGGGTTGAGAGAGGACGAGTTAGATTTTCCAAAAGTGTTTTTACAAGAATACGCCGAGTCGAAAGCGAGAGGCGAGAAGGCGATGATGAAGGAGAATAACAATAAAGATTTTTTTAGCGTAGCCGTGGCGCCGCACCAGGTGTACGGGCCGAGAGATTACTTGTTCTTGCACAACTTTCTGTTGAACGCGAAACGGTTGCGGATTTTTGGCGACGGGGAAAACTTAATATCCGCGTGTTTCGTGGATAACTATTGCCACGGTTTGATTTTAGGCGAACGCGCGTTGTACCCGGATTCCCCGGCGTTGGGTAAGTTTTACATCTGTACCGACGGCGAACCGATTAAACTGTGGGAAATGATTGATAACGCGTTCGTCCGACTCGGCTTTAGAAGTTTAAAAACCAAGTTTCGGTTACCTGGTTGGGGATTTATGATGCCGCTGGCGAAAGCGTGCGACGTGGTTGGCTACGTCCTCGGTAAAAAATTCAAACTGACGCCATTTTCTGTTCGAATGTTACTCATCAACCGTTACTTCGACATCTCCAACGCGAAAAGAGACTTGAACTACGAACCCATATACTCCTACGACGACGCTTGGGAAATAACCATGGATTGGTTCGAGAAAGAGTGGATGCCGAAACACGCTCCCGAGGTGGAAACGCCGACGAAGAAAAGCGGGAACGCGAAGAAACGGTAACAACAGCGTTTCGCGAGTGACCACTACCACGTCACGTGTTATTAGAATTTGTAAACAACGCGCTTGAATACGAATTAAAACGTCGTTATCTTCGCCCGCGTCTGAATTAAAGTGTTCACGGTTTCTCTCTCTCTCTCTCTCTCTCGTGCGCTCGCGAAAAATATCTCTTTCAACACATCTTTCCTTCTCGGCCTCTAGTTTTGGATATCGTCTGACGTCACAAAGCGAAAGAACATGTTCGCCTCCTCCTCTTCCGCGGCGCGAGCAATCATTTGCGCGCCTCAACGCACCAAAAAAATCACTTCTCGACGAAGGAACGGACGAAAAATGTCCACCAAAATCAACGGTTTCATGACGTTGCGGTCGGAGCCAGACGCCCCGGCGCGATCGGTGACGAGCGATGATGTCTCCTCGTGGCCGGAAATCGAACGGCAATTGGTCAAGGCGTGCGCGATATTCGCCGGCGATTCTTCCGTGAACGGGCGAATGCAAGCGGCTGGCCAACTCGGTCCACACACGACGCACGATGCGGTGAGCGAAATGAGCGTCGTGGAAGTGTTCACGACCGCGTACGAAGGGAGTTTGGAAGATTGCAGCACGATTTTGGACGTGCACTATCGATTGTTGGGTGCGTTCGTTTCCTTTGAATGACTTTCATTTTTATTCTTAAATCAAACGCGCGTACTTACCTCACGTTACCTCTCATCAATACAGCTGAAACGCTCATTCAAGGGAACACGGAGTTAGTCGAGCACGTGTACGAGAAATTTGCGGCGTTACCACCGAGATTACGCAAATCCAGTTTGCGCGCCACGGCGGCGTGCGCCGAAGCCGGATTGTTGCACACGAGAGAAGAGTACGAGATGATGAACGCGGTGTTGAGCGAAGTCGTGGAGAGCGGGGACGCGGACGAAGGCGCTTTGATGGAGTTCGAAAAGAACAACGCGATGTTAAAAGCGATGGACGATATGTTAGAGGCGATGTTGAAAAACGTCTCGGACTGGTAACAGAATCTGAGCGATACTCTTTCCAGATAGACTTACTTAGCCCGCGCGCGAGAGTCAAATAGCAGAAAATTTTTAATACGATAGTCACACGCGCAAAGAATCCATTGTTGAATTCGTTCGTTCTCTTCTTCTTCTTTTCAATTATAATTAGTAAATATATGATGAACAACGCCTTGAAAGTTAAACTTCAATCGTTCTTACTCAACTCCGTTCCCGGCGCTCCGAATATCAACGCGTGCCAAGCAAACACGATGAACAACATCCCGCCAACCGCCGCGACCAACCTCTGACTAATTTTCAACGCCAAAATCTTCCCCCCAATCACCGCTAAACTCGTACAAAACGCGTGCCCGATTATCGCTCCGATGGTAACTCCGTACGGGTCTTTATGCGCGGCCAACGCGATGGTGGTAATCTGCGACCGATCCCCCCACTCGGCTAAAAACGTCAACACGAACGCCTCCAAGAAGATGGGCGTACACACTCGACTCAAAATCCGCCTCATCTTCCCTTTCGGCGCTTTCTCCACGTCGATTTTCTCCGCCACTTCGTCCACTTCTTCTTGCATTGAACTCCCCGGCTTTGACCGCCACGCGATGTAAAACAATCGGCACCCGAAAAACGTGTACAACACAAACGCGCATTTGTTCACAACTTTCGGACTGATTAACATCGGTGCCAGAACCCCCATCGCGGTCGATAACACCGTCATGATTGCCAACGCGCTCAACGCCCCAGATAAAACTATCAAACGTGGATGACGCATGGCCATGATTGCGGCGATAATGAACGTCTCGTCCCCTAATTCCGCCACTAATATCATCGCTAAAGAGGAGACGAAGGCGTCTTTGAAGTCGCCGACGCCGTCCCCGTCCGAGTCTTTGAAATCATCTTTTTCCTTCCTATCGTCCGTGTTGTGGATGCTAAATTTTCTACTCAATCCTCCCTCTTGTTGTTCTTGCGCGGAAACCTGATTTAAACAGTTTGAAAAAAGAGCGACGATCAGGATCATCATCATCAGTATCGTCACACGAAAAGGAGTCTTCCTCTCGAGGCGTCGATTCGACGAGACCATCGTCATCATCGATCGCGGGTTTATGAAAGTCTTATCTCTTGGTTTCGTGATTGAATTTTTTTGACGATTTTTGGTCGTTTTGGGAGGGAAAAAAAGGAGAAAAACTGAAAGAAAGGAGACTTTTTACTCCGAGCGGCTTTGCGAAACGAAGCGCGCGATCGCCGTCGTCGCAGCTTTACTACAGACCAGCGCGAAAGAGAGAGGTCTCGTTTTTGTCTTTCCGCGGTAAAAATAAAAGTCAGAGGAACATTTTTGTATTCTCGTATATTTATCGCACAACGACAGCGGTCCGGGTATTGCGCCCGTACGTTACTCTTAATATTAGTATTACAGCTCTCGAACGCCACATTTTCTTACAATCTCTCGAAACCCTTTCTCGGTGACCTCGAGTAGTACGTCTTCCTTGTTTTGTTTCGAATCGAGATGATTATTGATGCGAATAATCTCGCCTTTCGCTTCGCTCAACTCGTACGCCCGAATCATGTTTTCCACGTCCAAGACGGTCCAATTTTGGTACCCGAATTTGACGCACATTTCGAGAAGGTTTTGGATCGAAAAACCTTTCATCACTCCCCCTTTCCCTCCTCTTCCTGCTTTTTTTTCATCATCGTACTTTTTTTCTGAGTGGTGGTGTTGTTTTCTATCCTCCTCGGTTTTCCCGGCGGCGCAGAGCTGTTCGAACGCGCATTTGATCGTTTCTCTCGAAGGGTGCTTTCCCCGTCTTTTCTTCTTTGTCTTCAGAACATCTTCTTCGTCGTCGTCGTCGTCGTCCGACGTTGTTGTCGTTCCGCCGCTCGTGGTGCTCGAACTCAAAACGACACCCTCCTCCTCCTCTTCATCATCTGCTTCCGGTACTCGTCTTTTCTTCCGTCTCGATGATGATGCTTTACCGCGCATTTCGTTACACCATCAGTACAAACGCTTCGTAAAAAAGGAGAAAAAAAAAGTGAAGCAAAAAGCAGATCATCTCGTAAAGAAGAACAAACGCATAATACCACGAGAAGACGCGAAAATCGCGAAGAAGAAGAAGTTCGATGCTCACATCGTCTTAAACTTCCTCGTCGTCCAATGCATCGTTTAAAACGTGTGATGAAAGCACTCTCATCTCAAATATTTCAGACAACAAGGAACAACCAGAAGAGACATGATTCCAAATATCAGAGAGCACATGTTGCACATGCGAGAAGAAGAAGAGTTTCGTTTCTTGGAATTGACTCATCTCGTAAAAAAAAAGCTCGAGACTCTTGTCAAAAAAAAGGCACGAGAGAGAACAAAATTTTATTCTCTTCTCTCTGTAGCGAGAGAGTCTGTCTTTTGCGCTTTCTCGTCATCGTTCGCGCATAATTAGGAGTAGTGTAGTGGTGTATTACTATTCGGTGGTGGTTTCACGAAAGCGAGGAACTTTGAGGTCGTCGTTTCTTTCAGAGAAGGAAGGAGAGAGAGGAGCAAAAAAGAAGAATTGGATTTGAAATTTTATCTGCGGTACATAACGAACTCTTTCTTTTACATCATCATGTTCCGGTTGCGGAAGGAAAGAGAGTCGCAGTCTTCACAAAACTCGGCGTCTTCCTCCCCACCGAAAAGCAGTAATAATACGAACGACAAGAACACTACTAATTCAGTCGGGTGCGCGGCGTTAGTCTTGGACGCGCCGACGAGGAAACCATCGAAAGCGTTGAAAAACTCGGGGTTTCCGAGAACCCATTTTAAGTGTCCAGATGGGAGATACGCGCTTGGGAAACAATATTTAGTCGTTCCGGAGATGACTTCAAACTCTGCGAGAAAAGAACAACACACACAACTTAGGACGAAAGGGTTGGAGGATTTTACGACACGGGTGCATAATAGTAAAAATGGCGATCCGAACGCGTCGATTTTGTGTACACATTTTTACGACGCGCAGCACCGGATGACGATGAAACTTTTGTTCGTGGCGAAGGGCGAGAGCGTGGCTATGTTTGATTATAACGCGCCGAGTAAAGACGGGTGCGTGAAGATTTTGAAAATCGATCGCGCGCCGAACGAACAACGGAGCAGTAGGAGTAGCTCGAGTTATTTTTATAGTCCAACCGGCGGCGGCGGCGGGTCGCAACATTCGAACAGCACGAAAGGCGTCAACGGAGTGGACGAGGACGGGAGAGAAACGATTACGTGCATGACTTGGACCGGGGAGCGCGTGAATGATTGGAAGTTTGCCGACGTGCAACAAGGTGGAAATAACAAACCAACGAATAATACTAATGATAATAATAAGAATAACAACAACAATAACAGCAGTAAAACTGCATCAACGATAGTAAATGCGAAAGATGAATTCGTCCCGGATATGTTCATCGGTTTGAGCTCGGGCGCGATGTTAGCGGTGAAACTTCGAAAGTCGTTCTCGGATAAAAGAGCAAACACTACGAAGCGACTTTTACACAAAATGCGCTATCAGACGCAAACGAATGATAAAATATCGTCGTCGGGAAGTGTGCACAGAACGACGTGCATGAAAGTTTCTCCGGACGGGAAGATTGTTGTTTCTTTACACGCGAGCGGCGACATGTATCTCTACGATAGAAGTTTGATGGGATTCGAGTCCTCGCAACCGAGCACGACGGCAAATTCAGGGCACTCAATAGCAGAAGTGACACAATTTGCGCCGGTATTGTACCCCGAAGATTCAAGGTTGGATGTCGCGACGTCTTCAACGACGACGAATCCGCGTTCTCGATGGCACTTTGGCGCCGCGCCGTTGGAATCGTGCGCGTTTTCTGAGTCTGGAAAGAAATTGTGCGTTTGTAGCAGAGATGGCGTCGTACGCGTCATCGATATCGCGAGAGCCTGGAGAGAAACCAATAATAATAGCAGCAACAGTAGCAATAGCAGCAACACCGACAGCAATAAAAATATTTTTACTGTCGCGAGATTTATCGATACCGGGTTCAGGAGTTATTTCGGCGCGATATTCGCCGCAGCGTTTAGCCCTTGCGGTAGGTTCATCGCGGCCGGTGGCGAAGCCGCTATCGTCGAAATGTTTGATTGTAAACACAAGTGTGTGGTTACTTACGGTGGCGCTGGTCATCAAAGCTGGGTCTCCGACATATGCTTCGATGTGCACATGGCTACGAACGATAAGAATAGTATGAACGCTGCGTCGTCCTCCTCCTCCTTGGCCATGCAACACAACGCAGATAATAATCACGCAGAAGACGACGATTCGGATTCAGATACAAATTTAGGCAACGACGTCGAGCCGGGAACGTTGCGCGTTGTTTCTGTCGGAGCGGATTGTCAAATGTGCGTCTGGGATTTTCTCACGGAAGCATTTATCGACGAAGACGACGAAGGATACAACGAAGAAGAAGAAGATGAAGAAGAAGAAAAAGAAGACTCTGGTTCAGACGGCGACACCATGATGCACGACGATGGAGATTATAGCGAGCGACATCCGCATCACAGACGGCAACGTTCGAGGAGTGTCGCGATCGGGGGAGGTAACATCTCACGCGAACTTAATTTTGTCGGTGAGGACGACGACAGTTTTCCGACGACGACGACGAAGAAGAAGAAGAAGAAGAAAAGAGACGACCTCTCCGTCGAGGCGGACGTAATCGTCGAATCGATGAAACGTAACGAAACGACGAGACTGTTACCCGTCATGGCGCATAAATTTCACGATCGACCAATCGCAACGGTACAAACGAATGAGCACGGAATTTTAACGTCTTGCGATTCCGGAAAAGTGAAACTATGGTCCAGACCTATAACCAAGGAGCGTTACTTGACGTTTGTCCAAGAAGTAGACGAGGAAGGCGAGGGCTGAAAGTAAAACAATAATGGTAATAATATTATTCGCCTCTACATACATTTTCTCTCTAAATACATACATAAAATAATATTCGTTTCTATACCGGTACTTATTTTATCCGCCGCTCGAAATGTGTAAATCCACCTGCAACACTCTCTTCACCTCTTCGTAAGTCACAAACGCGATGGCGATACTCGGCATGACTTTAATGTAGTTCGCGCTCAAGCCGTGAAAAAACGCCCCAACACCTTCATATCTCGCAATTTTACCAAAACAATCCATCATTCCGCTATACTTCGCTTTCTCCATCGTCTTACTCGCGCTTCCTTGCCACCCGGCGACTTGTAAACGTCGTCTGACCACGTCGAAAGGATACGCCACCGTCTGACCAACCGCGCCGGCGAAACCGCCGCACGTTAACGATTGCGCCACAGACAACTCCTTGCTCGATTTCAACTCTAACTTCGCCGCCAACATATCCTTCAGCGTCTCGTACACGGCGAAATTCAAACCAACGTACGGAATCACCCCAATCACGCTCGGCAATAAACCTTTATACAAGCTCCCGACGCCTTCGTGCTGGATGATCTTTCTCGTCGCGTCCACCATCCCGTTGTATTGATGTACCGTCCCAGCTTGCACAGTCAACCTCCCCCTTACCATATCCAACGGATACACCGACGTCATCGCAATAATCCCCGCCCCAGCACCGCCGGCTAACCGATTAAACACGTTCATCTCGCACTCCGGGTCTAAAGTCCTCCGAAACTGAAATATCGCATCCGTTATGCGTTCGTAACAGAAGAACTTCACCGCGGAGTTCGGAACAATCCGTATGCAGTTCGCCCCGTTCCCGATAAAAAACCCTCTCAGACCATCTTTTTGTAAAATCGTGTTCAATCCTCTGTACACCGTTCCGTACTCCGTCGCCGTCCGACCGTGGACTTGCTGTAAAATCTTCAATCGTTCCAAAGGTGCCACCGCGGTCCTCGAGACCCCACCGGCGATCCCTCCGGCAAACAGCGATTTCGCGATCGATGTCCACGTGTGCACTTTCGGTTCGTGTATCGTCGTCGTCTTCCTCTCTTTCGCGGAATGCGCGGTAAACACACACTCAGAACATTTGTCTTCTTCTTCTTCTTCGTTTCTTTTCATCGTCTTCATCTTCATCCAAGCCGCATTTGGACGACGATGATATCCAAAAATCTCATCGCATACATCGGACGACGTGGACGTTGCGCACCCGCGCGACGAAAAGATTCGCGAGTTAGTAGAGCGGTAAAACTCCCTCGCGACTTCCGACGTCCTCGTTGTTGTTGTTGTTGTTGTTGTTGTTGTTGTTGTTCTTTCTCGTTTGTTCTTCATCTCCTCCTTCTTCATCTCGATTGAAATATGCACTAATTTTTTGGAGGAGAGAGCGTTTGGAAATGGAGGAAAAAACAAAAGAGAGAAATTTTTTGTTTTTTTTTTGAGCTGCTTTTTCTGCTGAAACGAGAGCGTTCTTTTGTCTCTCGAAAGCGCAGAGAAGAAAGACCCTCATTCTTCGAAAGACCCGCAAAATCAAAGCATTACACATGACGGCCAGAATCACGTATAAAAGACGGTACGGTTTTAGATGCTCTCGTCGGTTTTTTTTTTGCTCGCATTATTCGCGAGGAGAGGAAAACGTTGGAGAGGACGCGAGCGCGTTTCGGAACGTTTTTCGTTCGCGCGCGCGAGGGTGATGTGTGTATACGTGCGGATGAGGAAATTTTAAGCGCGTTTTTCTCTCTCTCTCTCCTTTTTTGAGAGAGAAGAAGGACTTTGCGCGAAATTTTACGCGCGGCGGCAGAGGAGGAAACGCGAAGGTGGAATGGGCTCACGCGCGCTTGATTTGTGCTCGGGTGCATTCTTTGCGCGCGACGACGACGATTCGAGAAGCGGGATGATCGATGGAGGGCGAAGCGTTGGAGTCGGTTTCGATTTCCTTTTTCTGTGTCTTCCTCTCTTTTGGCCGATGGGGTCCTCTCTCGCTCTCGCTCTTGTTTTTTGGATTCTTATATGTGCTTACCGATTCTTTTCTCTCCTTAATCGAACAAACAGACACTGCTACGCGACCAGATCGAACAAGATCCGCAAGCTCAGACTTCCGGGCGGCAAGTTAGGCATCCAGTACGTGAAGAAGAAGACGAAGGGTCCGCAAACGCCGTCTGGCGACCACGGGAAAATCCACGGCGTCCCTCACTTGAGAACCCAAAAGTACTCGAGAAAACACTTAGCGAAGAACAAGAAGACGGTGAACAGAGCTTACGGCGGGGTTTTGTCGGGCGGTGCGGTGAGAGAAAGAATCGTTCGCGCGTTCTTGGTTGAGGAGCAAAAGATTGTGAAGAAGGTGTTGAAGTTGCAAGCGAACAAGTAATTTGATGATTGCGCGGACGAACCAGAGACAATAGTAAGACCTTTGTAATAGCAATATAAACCTTTAGACGATATATCATACTTAAAGAAGCAAAGTTCACTCTTGTTTCGTTTCGATTCTCTCACCGAAAGATATTCATTTATTTTCACTACAAATTTGCTTTTGTTTTATATATTCTCTCTCTCACTCTCTTTGCTCTACTCTCTCTCGCGTTCGTGCTGCGTTCTTCATGCCGCGTTCTCCGTATTCTACATTTTTTGCTATTTGACTTTCACCTCCTCCTCTGTTGGCTGGCGTTTCGGAAACCTCTGCCACCGCCGCCACTCCTCGACCCTGGACTCTTTCTTGGTGTCGTTGATGTTTTCTCCAAAACGTCGCGACACACGGGACAACTGTTCTTCGATTTAAACCACTCGTCCACGCACTCGTAATGAAACACGTGCCCGCACTTCTTCAACTCGCACATCTCCTCGCCTTTCTTCATCTCGTCCAAACACACCGCGCACTGCGTTTCATCCTTCTCGTTTTCACCGCCGCCTTTTCTTATTTTCCTCTTCTTCGTTTTCGTTTTCCCGTCCATCTCTCCTTTGTTTTCTTCTATCATCGTAAACCTTCGCAGCGTTTCCTCCCTCGCCTTCTCGCTCAGCGGTTGTTCGAAACGTCTGTCGTCCAAATCGAAAAAGTTCACGTTCCCATCCCCGTTCATCGATCGCTCAATCATATCCTCTATCATTCGCATCCGATCGAATGCAAGTGGTGGTTGCCTCGTGGGTGGCGGCGAAGGTAAGCGGCGTGCCGGACGATCGTATTCCGTCCACACCGCGCCTTCCGAAAACAACCCGTGTTCTTCCACCGTCTCTCGAAACGGCACGAGCTCTAAAAATTCGCTCTCGCCGCATGCCGGACAGGTTGGGGGTAAATGCTCCTCGTCCAACGTGGACGCGCACGTGAATCGCGCGCACGACCCGTGACACCACACCCGAAACGTTATTTCTCGATTCGTGTTCGGTTCGAGCTGTATGACAGTACCACTCGTCGTCGTCGTCGTTTCCGGGTGTTGGTCTCCTCCTCCTCCTCTGCCTCTCCGCGATGCTAAAGTCGACGATAAAGCGTTATTAAACAAAGCCTCCATGTTCCCTCGCGAGGGCTGCCTTGGAGGCACAGGCATGCGTGATGTGTGCGCGTGAACTCAAACGTCTCCTCCTCGTTCCTCTTCGCGCTCTTTCTCTCTGTCAAACACGCAAAAGAGCGTAGTTCGAGAGAAAAATCTGACGCGTTTTTCGTTCGTATTTGACTTTTTCCCTTTCGAAAGAATGCAAAGAAGAAGGAAGTTATACGCGCAGGCAGAAGAATACGATACGCGCGTAAAAATAAGAGCTAAAATGAGCATTGCTTTTTACATTGAACTTTCTACTCTCTCTCTCTCTCTCTCCCCCTCTTTCTCCATTTCTGTCTCTTTCCCCTCCTCTCTCTTTCTCTAATTTTCGTCCTCGTTCGCTTCCTCTTCTCTCTGACTTCGCTATAAATATACAAAATACTCTCTTTTTCTCTTAATCCGTGCCTTCGACGGTGGATTCAACTCTCAATAACACGAAACCGAGCGCCAAACCGATGAGGGTGCAACCGAACAAAGTGGTGGCGACGTCCCCGATTTCCGCGGCGGCGTCGGCGATTTGGGAGATTTCCATCGGCGACAACGCGGCGGTGGCGACGGATTTGCGGGATTTTTGTTGGACGACGTTTCTTTTGCTGTTTGAGTGAAAAGCGGCGCAAGCGAGAGAAGACAAATGCAAAGAAAGAGTTGGTCAGCGACTGATTCTGATTGTTCTCGTGTTGCGAAAACGCGTTCGATTTGGACAGTCTTTCGAAGAAAAAAGGAGAAAGAGCAGAGAGTATAATTTTTATCCTCTTCTTCTTTCGGGAACTTTGTTTGAAAGACTTTGATCCGAACGACGACGAACGAACGAACGAACGGGTAAAATAAAATAAAGAACACGCGTTGGAAACGTACCAGACAATCGGGGCAGAAACGACGGTCTTGGAGAACGACGCGACCTTGGAGGATCTGTTGTTTTGCAGGTGTGAAGGAAGGAAGAAAGAGAGTGAGTTTACGATAAAAAGAGAGAGATATCATCGGATCGTTTTGTGGATTATCCAAAAAATGACAAAGTTTACGAACGCGCGCGGACGACGGAAGCGGTGCACGCGAACGAGCTCTGGGCATATGTGGACCACAAACGCGTCGTTCTCATTTGAAGCCGCGCAGATAGAGAGAGAGAGAAGACCCCGACCATCCGTTGGTTTCCAAAGCCGCACATAAAGGAATACCATTAAAAAACGCGCGCGTATTGCCCACATCTTCCCACTCTCGTCCAAAAAAAAAGAGCGCAAATCTCATCGTCTCGAAATTCGAGCGCAAACTACATCAACGCACCGTCTGTTGGACGAAACCGTCGGCTTAACCGACGCGACGACAGTACTCGCGGTTAAAGTGAGTGCCATTTTTGTTCGTATAATATCGTTTTCGTGTGTGAATAAGAAAATGTAGAGCGTAAACTTGTGCGGATGATTCTTTTTTTGAGAGGCAAAGCAGAGGAAAAAAGGAGAGATTTTTCGCTTCAAAAAAACGAACAAAAACAGCCACAAAGAAGATTTCAACGAATTAGTTACGAGCAGCACGAACACACACGACACGGTGGGAAGAAAGAACGCGAGAACAGCGACTGATTTAGTCCGCTTCTACTGCTCTCCCCGCGACTGACTCTCGTTTCTTTTCTCTCTCTTTCTTTTGTGCGAACGTTTGAAAGTTTTGGGTGCGTGTGTGTGCATTGTCGTCGTCAAGCCAAATTACGTGTGTTGATATATAAAATCGAGTCGTAGTAAACCGAAAAGAAAAGAGAGAGAGAGTTAACGAATATGTTGAACGGACATCACCACGCGTTGAACGGATCTTCGCATCACGACGCCTCGCACCGGCTCCGACGGGAGGCTAAAAGAGCGCTGAAGAAAACCGGGTTTACCAGTCGACAGATTCTGTGTTTTTTAGGCGTGGTCGTGACCGTGGTACAAATGTTTTTCGCCGCGAAATGGCTGACGAGCGGCACGTCAGGAGACGACGACGACTTCGACGACTCGACGATTGATTACTCCGCGGCGGACGTGGATGATGAGACTTTGAAGAAGACGGGTAAATTAACGCCGACGATGATGATGGGTGATGATGATACCGTGAGTAAATCGGGTCCGTATAAAGGATTGCGCGTGCACGATACGAAGACGGATAAGTATAAGAACAGAGGCGCGAGCGGCGAAGAAACGGCGTTGGATTTTTGGGAGAAGCATTTCAAGTTGAAACAGTCGGTGGATTGGAACGATTTTGCGGTCATTTTATTGATGGAACACGCGAAGGATGTTCAGAATTTAACAGCGTCGTTAGCGCCGGCGATTAGCGGGCACTTTGATGCCAACAACGATGGATTCGTTTCGAGAAAGGAGTACAACGTCTTTTTGAGAAAGTTTGGCGTGCAGGGCATGCAAGAGAGTTTGCAGTTTGCCGTGGACGCGTCGTTGGATAACTTTTGGAGGCGAGATCCGATGGATAGGCGAAAAGCGAACCCGATTGGTTGCGCGATGTATTTAGATGGACAACATACGAACCACGTGGAGTTGGAAGCGAGTTCGGATTTTCATTTCAACGGCGCGAAGCCGTTTGCGATTGAGGCATGGGTAAGGCCGCATGCGAGGCCGAAAAACACGGACGCGGAGGCGCTGAAAGCGTACAGATTTGGCGGGGTTGTGTTTTCCAAGTACAATCGGGCGAGAAGAGGACAATATTTTTTCCAGTTGGAACCGGATGGACACGTGTTTTTTCACCGAGAAGTCGCGCCGTGGGGATTGAGGTCGACTGTTACTATCCCCGCCGGGTATTACACGCACGTCGCGGTGACGTACGGAGCTGGACGATCGAAAATTTACATCAACGGTACGCTGCGTGGGTCACAAAGAGAAGGCGCTCAGGCGCACGACCCGGCGACGAGCGTTTTGATCGGCGCTATCCACGATCAAGACAAACCGGCGAGCGGTTTCAACGGGGAAATCGACGAGTTGCGAGTCTGGAACGTCGATCGAACGCAAACAGAAATCGAGCAAAACATGGGGAAAACTTTGACGGGATTGGAATACGGTTTACTCGGCTATTGGCCGTTCGACGAGTGTTCGGGATGGCGCGCGAGAGATAAAATGGGAAGGCACGACGCTCAGTTAAACGGAGGTCGATGGGTACGTACTTCAATCAACGTCAAACACAACGAGAAAATCGTGCACTGCGCGGTGCCTGGGAAATGTTCCATCGACGAAGAAGAGCCAAGAGTAACGGGCGCGAACTACATCGATAGCGAACAACTGAGAGCGGACTACTGGAAACGCGCCATTCGCGTCATGGAGACGCAGAACCGCGTGAATAAAAAAGTCATCAAAGAACTTTTGATGACCATGGACACGTTGACTAATCGCGTGCGATGGTTGGAAAAGCAAGACCGCGTGCGCAAATCGCAACTCAAGGAGCTGAAGTGGCGACACGGGAACGTCACAGAGGCGATTGGGTTAATGCGTGGCAACTTTACCAAAGCTGGGTTCGGATTCGACGGTAAAGACCCGTTGGATTTATTGAACGATTTAGAATCCGGATTGAAAAGGAAACATTTTCGCATGGGATTAGGAAACGGTGAAGACGAGGACGAGGAAGATGAGGATGCCTTTTTAGACCGAAATAGTAAGGAAGATGAGGACAGGAATAGCAACGAAGACGAAGACGATGAGGAAACGGTGTTACATAGAGTCAAAGCGAGACGCGAAAAGGCGCGATTAGAAAATCTGAAACTTCTCGGCGGCGACAAAGAAGACGAAGGCGAAGCGGATAAAAAGTCCGAACTACACTTTCCTACGAAGGTAAAAGATGATAAAGAAATCGACATCGACGAAGTTGGTGGAGGTGGTGTTTTAGCCTCGGGCGGTTCTGACGATTTACTCAACGCCAAACGTGGCGAAAAAGGGGATATCATCACCACCGATGCCGCCGAAGAAGAAGAAGAAGAAGGGAAAGACGGGAAGAAGACGAAAGACGACGACGCGGCGACGTTACAGGAACGACTGGCGGCTAATTTCGTCCAGCACGACGAATCGTAATAAAAAGAACAATCTACTAAACTACTTCAATTTCCCGCACGTTGCTCGGCAGTTTCCCTTTCGCGCCTTTCAAAATCGTCTGCGACATCCCGCCGATATCCATTTTCGCTTTCTGTCGCTCTCCGTCGACCGCCCACAACTCGTAATCCTTCCCAATTGTCTCTAAAAACCACGGAAGCGTCGCGCCTAAAACAAAACTCGCAATTTCGTTCAACCTCGGTCCTATCTTTGCGAACACTCCCTCCGTAAACGTCCCGCTAAACTCCAACTGACTCTCGATGTGTTCTTTCCGTCCTTCGTCCGAAGTCGTCGCCACGACGCTATTCACCACTCGCACGCGCCCGATGCTCTTATTCATCGCGTCCACAATCTTACCGTTCTTCCCATTCACATCAATCATCTCCGCTTTTTCCAACGTTTGTTTCACTCCCGTTAAGGTTTCTTCGATCTTCACCCGTCCTTTCGCTTCGATCGTGAGAAACAAGAACTTCTGCACTCCCGTGGACACCACGAACGAATTGTCTTCCAGCATTTCAACTTTATCTTCGTCGATGACGTTGTATTGATTCGCGGGCAACTTGCAATAGTTCGCCGGACTTTTATCGTTATTGTTATCATCGGGTGGTTTCGCGACGTCGACTTGAAACCGTCGAACGACGTTCAGCGTCGTCGACGTCACGTCTCGAGCGATTTTCACATCCGGAACCAATGCGCTCAAATCGGACTCGGAATCCGCGGACGATCGAGACGACGATTGAGACGCTTTCCCGCCTCGCACTTTCCGAGTCGCGCTCCTAAAAGCGAAAGCGTTTTCTCGTTTACTTCGCGCTGCTAAAGAAGAAGAGAAGCTTTTGAGAAAAGAAGAGGACGACGCTTTGAACACCGACGAGGACATTTTCGCGAATCCAATTTGTGACGCCGGGGCGATTGCTTTTTCTCCACTTCTTCACTCGCGTCGTCTGCGACGCTTTCTTTCCGGCGGAAGAAAGAGGTTTCAAAGCCATCTCCTTAAAGACGCACAAAACGAGAGCGACGATGCCCGCGTTACCAACAGCAACAACAGCAACAGACGAGGATACTAAGACTCCCGACGATGATGATGATGATGATGCTCGTCGTGAAAGAACAACGTCACACGCGCGGAACAAAACGATCGATTTAAAGCGAGAAAACGTCTACGCGTTGGTACGCGTTCGCGCGAGAATGTCTTCGTCTTCTTCAACGATAGGAAGAAAAAGAACGAGCGCGTTCAGCGGCCAATCGGAACACATGTTCACGGAGATTTTACAAAACGCGCTGGAACTCGCGCGAGGTAAAGTCGGGGGAAAAGATATAATGGATGCCACGCGAGTGGTGCATTTCGAGACCAACAAGACTGAAGCAGAAGAATCCGCGATTGGCGCGGTGCGAATGAAGAGGAAGGATTTGGAGTTATTCGCGTCCGCGATGAAAGAATACGACGCGTTGTACAGAAAAAGAAAGAATAATGATAATAATTGTAATAATAGGACAGAAGAAGAGGATAGCATTGGTTTGCGGATAGAAGTTTTGCGCGCGGCGAATTCGTTGTTAGATATGGTCGGCGTCGAGAGCGAAAGAGATATGGTCGACGCGTTGCTGTTGAACGAATAATAGTTGTTTCGTGAATATACGAATTTAGGATAGATACTACGCTAGGATAGATACTATAGTATTACACATCATCATATCATCTCGCGTATGGCCTTCTCCGTCAACACGCCGATGTACGGTAAGCACCGGTACGCGCCGTTGTAATCTAAGCCAAAGCCGACGACGAACTCGTCCTCGCACTCGATGCCGATATACAAACCTTCCTCTTTACTCTCATTTGCATCATTTTCTCTCGCCAGTAACCGTTCAAACGCTTTCGTGTTCTCTTCTCTCCTTCTCGCTTGTTTATTCAGGAGCGTCGCGCAGTGCACGTCTTTCGCGCCTTGCGCGTATAAAGCGTCGCACAAGGTGACCAGAGTGTTCCCAGTGTCCACGATATCTTCGATCACGACGACGGTTTTCCCACGCACGTTTCCTTTCACGTGCACGTTTTTCACTTTCTCGCTCCCGACGCCGGATGCGTTCACGTTTTCGTACGACGTCGCGACGCACGATCCCAGTTCCAAGTCCACCATTACTCCTTCTTCTTCTTCGAGTACCATCTGATGGAGCCGTCGCATGACATCGGAGGCGAAAAACATCGCGCCGGTCATGCACGGGAGGAAAATAACGTTCTCGTAAAAACGCGACGTTCCGAATCGCGCGTGAATTGCAGACGAGACGTGCTCCACCGCAGAAGCGATGTCTTCGCGCGAGTAAAGGACGCGCGAGATTGGATGCTCGCTCAGCTTCATGATGAGATGCGAAGAAGAGAGATTGGACTTTAAAGGCGGGGGAAATTTTGAATTTTCTGTGAAGGATTCTTTCAACGAGCGTTTCACGAAAAGTGCGACTCATATGACTACTCTATTATCGCGCGTCTTTCTTTCGTAACGTTTCCTCTCTCACGTTTTCATCCTCCTCGACTTCGCAGTCGCACTCGACGACGCATTCTTTCAGAGTGCTGTTCTTACCGACACGCGCGCGATCGCCAACGACGCAGTTTACGATTTGACAATTTGCTTCGACGCGAGCGTTCGCGCCGATTACGGAGTTTGTAATCTTCGAATTGGCGCCGACGCGAGCGTCGCGAGAAATGACGGAACGTTTGATGTGCGTTTTTTCGCCGATGAAAACGCCGGGGAGTATCGCACAGTGCGCGCCGATGATGGCTTTACCTCCGAGTTCGACGTCAGAGGCGACGAAGTTTTCGTGTCTCGCGGACGGTTCTCGGCCGACTAAAGATTGCGCAGAGGAAAGAATCTCTTTGCTGATTTCTAGAAAGTGCGGGGTAACGCGCTCGATTTCGCACGCAAAATTATCTCGCTGTTGTTCCGGACGACAAATGATCGCCAAGACGGGCTTGCTCAAAGTACCGCCGTTCTCAACGACGTCGTTTTCTTTACCGTCGTCGCATTTATTCGTAGCCGCCGTATTCCAAAATTGCGCTTTGCACATCTCCGGTACGATGTCATTTTTCAACGACAAAAAGCTCTTCGCACCATTACTACTCCTCGCTAACGATACTTTCTTCAAGCATTTCACCAACGCCGCCGTTGAAAAACAATACACTCGCACGTCTCTGTACCGCACGCTCGCTCGAACGTTGCCCGCGGAATCCAACGCCGATCGATTAATCTTCACCGTCTTCTCGCTCTCGCTCGAGGAAAACACTAACCTCTTGATCATCAACTTCTTACTCTTCCTATTCCTACTCGTACTACTCTCTTCCACGTCGTCGCTCAAACCGACATACTTCGCGTTCTTCGGCGCGCGTCCGTATTTAGCGTCGATTTCATCCCACGCTCTCCTCTCGGACATCAAAACCGTCAACGACGCGTCCAGACGCCGGTGCGCCGTCGCGATCTCCTCCAGCGGGACGTCAAACACCGTCTTGTGAGAAACGACCAAAACGTTTTCGTCCTCTGATTCGTTCCTCTCCTTTTTTGTCAGCACCTCTCTCAACGCGTTCGCGTCGCCGCCTTCGCCTTCGACTTCGAGGACTTCGAAGAATGTCATTTTCTTCTCCGTCGTCGTCGTCGCGTTCAACGTCGTTACAGCGCTCTTGTTCGAAGACGACGACGACGACACGGAAGACGAAGACGCATTATAAGTCGTCGTCATTTTCTCGCACAACGCTTTCGCGAACTTTGCGTCTTCTTTTGTAGTCACGCACACCGCGCACGACGTCACGAGATGCGAAGGACACTTTTGCACGGATTCGATCGCGTATTGCAACAGCGGTTTAAACAGGAGCACCGCGTCGACATCGCTCTTACTTTTCTCGCCTGTGTCCTTCTCGGTGGTGGTGTTCTTCTTCTCGTGTTCCTTTCGCTCTCCCTTCTCCCGCGTGTCGTTTCTCTCGTCTCGTTCCGACGAGAGCGCGAGGATGATTGCTCTCATAATAGTCTTCGTACGCGCGGAAGTCGTTGGAGAACTTTAAGTAGTGCGGGGAAAGAAAACCTTCTTCCCGAGACAGACGGCAAAACGAATCAACACGCGAACACACATATAACGAACTGTACGCGAGAATAAAAACGAGAACGAAACGAACAGAGGAGTAAAAACTCTTCTCTCTCTGAAGTGTGTTTCTGTCGTCCTCTCAAATCTTCTTCTTTTTCTGAGCGCGTTGTTCGTATAAAAGTCATCATGGGAGGAGGAAACACCGCGAACGCACCCGACGAAGGGATGACGAGCGGAACAAACCACCTTTCACAGCTGAAGAGAAAAGCAAAAACGAAAGTGAAAGAGTTCATCCACACGGCGCAAATGAAAAAAGAACACGTGGAACGAGAGATTTCTGGGGGCGAACATCAAGACGGGAAGCACTCATTAGCGTTCAAGTGCGTGCGCTTGAGAGAACTCGTCAGATTGGTGCGTAACGCGAAAACGAAACAAGAGGAACGCGCGATAGTGGCGAAAGAATCCGCGGCGATACGAGACGCGTTCGCGGATGCGAAACTGTCCAATATGTTTCGACACAGGAACGTGGCGAAGTTGTTGTTCGTGCACATGTTGGGGTACCCGACGCATTTCGGGCAGATGGAGTGCGTGCAGTTGACGGCGATGGCGGATTACGCGAATAAACGGTTGGGGTATTTAGGATTGATGACGTTGATGGACGAACGCTCGGAAGTGACGATGCTGATTACGAACAGCGTGAAGAGCGATTTGATGAGTAAGAATGTGTACGTGGTTGGGTTAGGGTTGTGCGCGTTGGGGAACATATGCACCAGCGAGATGGCTCGAGACGTGAGCGAGGAGGTGAGGAAGTTGATGCTGTCGAAGAACAGCTACGTGAGGAAGAAGGCGGCGCTGTGCGCGATTCGAGTGGCGAAGAAAGTGCCCGAGTTAGCGGAGAGTTTTCTAGATCCGTGCGAGAGGTTGTTGAACGACAGACATCACGGAGTTTTGTTAGCCGCGGTGACGTTAGCGTATAGGTTGTGCGAAGGACCGTCGGACGTTTTTGAGGATACCGAGGACGTGAGGAAAGCGGACGAGATTGACGGCGAGTTTGACGAAGACGCCGCCGATCGAGCAACCGAACGATTGAGAAAGAAAGTTGGTTCGTTGTGTAAAGTTTTGAAAGCGTTGAATTCACAGCAGACGAAGAAAAAGAGCGTCGGTTCCTCGAGCGCGAATAATAATAATAATAATACTAATAATAGTAATAATCAACAAAGCGAACACGACGTCGGAGGGCACTCGGATCCGTTTTTACAGGTGCACATTTTAAAACTTCTGAAAGTATTAGGCCGAGGATGTAGCGAGACGTCGGATGAAATGTCAGACACCTTAGCGCACGTGGCTTCCAACACGGAGTTTTCGAGCAAAAACTTTGCCGGCGCTTCGATCTTGTTGGAATGCGTCGAGTGCATCGTAGAAACGGAATCGGTTGGTGGATTAAGAGTGTTAGCGGTGAATATTCTCGGGAAGTTTTTAGCGAGTAAAGAAAACAACGCAAAGTATGTCGCGTTGACGGCGTTATCGTCCGTGGTTAAAATTGATCAAGGCGCGGTGCAGAGACATCGAAAAACTATAGTCGAGTGCGTGAAGGATTCCGACGTGAGCATTCGGAAATCGGCGTTAAACTTAGTGTATAATTTAGTTAACGCGAGCAACGTTCGAACGTTAGTGCCGGAACTTTTAGAGTACCTGAAAGTTGCGGACAAAGAGTTCAAACGCGATTTAACGAAACGCATCGTAACGCTCATAGGAGAAAATGCGCCGGATGATCGTTGGCGATGCGAAATGACCGTGGAGACGTTTCGTCAAGCGGGAGAATACGTGGACGATGTGGACCAAAGAACTTTTTGCGGCGTCGTGTCGCGAGGAGACGAAAAGTTGCAAGCCTTGATTGGCCGGAGCATGTTTAAAGCGTGCGTAGATTTAGGAGAGAACGCAACGCAGCAGTTGAAATCGACGACGTGTTGGGTGTGTGGCGAGTTTGCGGATTGCATAGCGCACGTGCCGACGTTGGAAAACGAGGAGAAGAATACCGTGACGATTCAAGATATTGCCGCGTTGTTGAAAGTATTTTTGAGAGACGCGAAAGAGAGTGAAATTACGAAACAATACGCGTTGACGGCAATGACAAAAGTAACGGCGAGAGATCAATCGCAAGCTGCGCAAGCGATTGACGCGATGAAGCCGTTACAAGCATCCGTTGACTTGGAATTGCAAGCCAGGGCGTGCGAATATTCGCACATCATTGAAGCCGGGTCGGAGGTGTTGACGACGGTGATGGAACGCGTGCCGCCGCCGGAAGCGCCGAAATTCGTCGAGTTGGGGAAAAAGAAACGACGAAAATCGTTAGCTACCAGTAACGCTCGAGCGGTTGGTGAGGAGAACACGAGCGAAAGCGCCGCGTTAGGAGACTTGCTCGATTTTGGCGGTGAAAATGACGCGGTGCAAACGAGTGCTACAGTCGCAAACTCGCCGGCGGCGGCGTCAAAGGTGGTGGTCGCCGCGGCGAATGTGTTGGACGATCTCTTCGCTGACATCGAATCTGCGCCTGCGTCTGCGCCAGTTGCGCCTCCTTCTCCTTCACACGTGACTGCACAAGTTGTATCGAAGCAACCACCGGAAATTCATCACTCTCCGCAAGTCTCTTTGGAAGATTTATTAGGAGGCGACGTTTCCATTTCCTCCGCTCCGGCATCTGCGTCGAAACCGCCGCAATTGAACAGTACTGATCCTCTCGAAGATTTATTCGGCGACGCGTCTTCGACGCCTGTTCAATTGAATTCAAATCTTGGACCGATGGCAGCGTCAGTGGCAACGCCGTCATCTGCGACTGGCTTACTAGACGCGTTTGACGCCTCAACTCCGGCGAGTGCGGCACCGGCGAGCACCGCCGCAAAAGCTTCGGCATCGCCTTTGGACGATATGCTCAGTGGTTTGAGTATGGACGCGCTACCTGCTCCTTCGCCACAACCTCCAAAGCCAAAGTCACCGACGACTTGTGCGTTCACCGCGCACAACTCGCAACCTTTGACAATCGTCTTTGAATGTACTAAAGACTCCGTCGATTCGAAGAAAACAACCGTTCTCGCAAAGGTGACATCCGTGAGTCCGGTTTCGAACGTCGCGTTACAATCAGCCGTGCCCAAGTCCATGACCGTATTTTTAGAACACGCTTCTGGAAGTGCGCTGAAGGGCAGCGGTGAAAGCGAGATACTCACACAAATTATGCGCGTCGAAAACTCCATGCACGGTGAGAAAGCGTTGGCGATGAAACTGCGCGTTTCGTACGTGGACGACGCATCGGGAGCAGAAAAAGTGGAAATGGTCACGGTAGCCGGTTTCCCGTCGAAATTCTAGTAAGTTTAGTCTCTCCAGCAGAGTGAGTGAAAATACATTTGATACACACAAAATACATGATAATAAAATACATAATCAATGGCTGTTCTACATCTAGTACATCTACTTTTCGTTTGCGAAATCTGCGACGCGATTTGAGCTTTCAAACACGGTAAATTCGCGCAAATCAATGAGTGCTTTTATATCGCCGTCGTCGCTGAATATCACACCAATCTCACACTCGGCTTGTTTAAATCTGTTCATATTCATCTCCATCGTTTCCTCGGCGGAAAGAATACACCCGATTGGTTCCATGACATCTTTTGCTTTCATCTCGACGTCATAGTACCCGTCTTTGTTCCCGTCGACCGCGTTCGCGAGCGCTACGACGGAGATGACACCGATTGGAGTTTTATACGCGGCGCTCTCCTCGATGAATTTATCGTACACTATAGCGTGCGAAGTCGTCGCTAACGATCCGACATGCCTCTCTTCTATCATTTTTTTAGCGACGTCTTTCAGTTTTGCATCTTTGTATACTTTCGCGCACGTTTTCGAAACGTCCACCAACGCGGCGCTTTCGTGTAAAACTTTCGCAGCGGCAGATCTTCGCGTCGTCGAAGTCGTCGTCGTTTCCGTTTCCGTTCCTTCAAAACCAACTCGAGCGAAGTTATCGTAAATCGACGTCGCCGATTTTGATTCTCGATCGTCAATCTTGGCGAATTCATCGAACGATGCGTTCGCGAACCCGTCGCCGGAATCCATGGACGCTTCTTCAAAAATTAAACCCGCGGTTTGTTGCGTGTCGAACCAAGCGTCGGCGGATTTCACCGCCCAGCTCGCCACACCAACTGTTCCCATGAGCGGTAAAATAATTTTCGCGTTCCCGGTCAACTCAAACAACAACAAAATTGCCGTCAAAGGCACGCGACACACGGATGCCAACACGCCAGCCATCCCGACCAACGCGTACGCCTGCGGCGGTGCGACTTCAATCAAATTGGACATCGAGTCCATGTGCGCGAGAAATCCACCATAAGATGCGCCTAAAGCGGCGCCCATAAACAAAGACGGGGCGTACACCCCACCGACTAACCCGCTCGATCGACATAAACTCGTCGCTAGCAGTTTTGCCGCGATCAACTGCACCAACAACTCTGGTTTATAAATTTGTAACACGTCCGTCGTTAACAACGCGTTGACGTTATCGAACCCGTTGTAGGACACTTCGGGGTAAAATATGGAAAAGATGCCCAAGGCGAACCCACCTAACGGTGCTTGCGCGTATCTCGGTATCCCAAATCCACTCTTTGCGTGCGAATCGCTCAAAAAACCGGCTAAATCCGTGGTGCGATTGGAGACGCCTCGGAAAATAATCGCCGTCGCGCCGCACAACAACCCGAGCGGCAAATACAACGGTAACTCTGCTAAAGTCAACAATTCAAACGGTGGCACGTTGAAACTCGGAGACTCCCCCAACAACAAATTCGTCATCGTCCCCGCTAAAACAGCGGCCACGATGACCATCTCCGTCGTCGACGCGTTGTTAAACTGCTGCTGACCAAACGTATACGTCGAATTCCGAGCTAACACGCTTTCGAACCCGAAAAAGAGACCGGCTATGGGCGCCCCGAACCCCGCGGACAAGCCCGCCGCCGCTCCCGCCGCGAGCAACCCAACGTTTCCGACGCTACTACTAATATTACTATTTCCGTTACTGTTGTTGTTGTTGTTGTTGTTGTTGTTGTTGTTGTTGTTGTTTAAGCTTTTCTTTTCGTCGACGCCAAACGCTTTCAATTCGAAATAACTCGCCACTCTCCCGACGCCGCTACTCACCGCCGCGCCAATCTCCACGCTCGGTCCTTCCGGTCCTAAACTCGCCCCCGTGCCTAAAGTTACCACCGCGGCGACTGTTTTCAACACCGTTTTCTTCACATCTTCTACTACCACACTCGATGTCTTCGTCGCGTTTTTGTTCTCTTCCTCCCTCGTCGAAACCGCCGCCGCCGCCGTCGCCGCTCGAGACGTCGCGGTACCAACCGCCTCCTCCCCGAGAAACGAACCCCCGGCGACGTCCCTCAACGCCGAAACCACGCACCCGCCTAACGTAGGCACGATCACTTGTAACGAGTGGCTCACGAACGACGCGTTTCCGCTGTTTTGACTCAACGTTTGAAACTTATTCAGCACGAGGACATCCGTGGTCGGTGTCGTCTGCTCGACGATCGTTTCCGACGTCGACGATGGCACCAAGAACGTTTGAAACGTAAAATCAAACACCGACGCGTGCACGTGACTCTCGGCTAAGTTGAACGCGCTCACCGCGAGACCGGTCGTCACGCCAACCGCCACGGCGACGAGGAGAAGTTCCGAATTGTTCGGGTCGGTTTCCCTTCGCGTCGTCGATGAATTTACGACGACGACGAAGCGTTGTTGCGTGCGATGACGACGACGAGGACGAGAATGATGCGTTTCAAGTAAAAAGGATGATGATCGAGAGAAGAGACGACGGTGCTTTTGCTTTTGCGGATGGAAACAGGACGCGCGCGACGACCTCGACGATGTCGTCGTCATCCTTCTTCTCGGTGTTCGTTTGTCTCAAAAAGTGAGGGGAAATGGTCCCCTCTGAGGTACTCCTCTTGGGAAATCCAACGCATCTGCAATGGTACATGAATACAGCGCGCTATGACTACTCGTATTATTACTACTGCTCTAAAACTATTACTGCTCGTATTGCGCGAACAAAAATGCGATATATTTTAAGGTCTGGGAACGTCTTTCATTTCCATCCGCGCGACTCGAATGCCGAAGCACGTCAGCTGACCTCTCGCGCCGTACATGACGGAATACGCGACGAGTAAATATTTCCCGTCCTTGGTCCAGTGGACGGTCGGGTAGGCGTATTGCATCGCGCCTGGCTTTAACAAGGATTTGTCCAACTCTGGTTTGATGATTTCTCGCATACCGCCGGGTTCGATTTTCGCGAACGGTTTCCAAGAGTCGACGCCGTCGGTGGATTTGCTGACGGCGAGGACGAGCGGGTCTCGGGTGCGCGGGTGGTGGTTGTACGCTGCGACGAAGAAGGATTTTGAAGGGGAAGAGGAAGAAGAGGAAGAAGTTTTTTCGTCGACGTTGTCGTCGGCGTCGTAAGTATCGCCATCGTCGATGCGAATGGTGTGCATTTTCGAGTTTGGATTCGGCAACGTCGTCTCGGAAGCTTCGGTCCAGGTTTTGCCGTTGTCTCTCGAAATACTGACGAACGCGACGCCAGATTTGGTTCGAAAATGTTGCACCAACACGTTGTTCGTCCTTCCTCCTTTGTTGTTGTTGTTCTCTTTCTTCTTCGTCGTCTTCCTTCTTTCACTCTTTCTCTCGACGACGGTATTTTCAATCAACCACGACTCGCCTTTCGTAGCTGTTAAATTCCCAAACACTTCCCACGTCAACCCTTGATCCATAGATCGTATAACTCCCGCGCTACCTTTCCTCAACAGACTCGCATCTTTCACCTCGCTCTTCATCTGTGGACACGTCTTCCCGGGCTCTCTCCAAAAAGGCAACACCCACGACCCGTCTTCCAACTCCACCAACGTATTCGCTATAACTTTCGGCATCCCGTCTTCGCTTCCGTAGGATAAAATAACCTGTCCACTCGACCACGTCTTCCCGTTATCGTCGCTCACTTTATACACGACGTCCCCGCCCGGTGAGTGCCTCAACGCGTTTCTCGACTGGTCGTAATACCGACACTTCCGCGAACTCACCGTGTATAACAAAAACACTCTCTGTCCGCTCACTTTCAGAACCGGCGTCCAAACAGGGAGCTGATCGTCCTTCGCGATCATTTCCGGTCTCGAAAACGAAACGCCGTTATCTCTCGATATCGCCCAATAAAGCGCTTGCCGGATGGACCCTTCGTATTCCGTCGGTGACGCTTGAAACGCAACCGCGATGGATCCGTCCGGTAACTCAGTCGGCATCGCCATGTGCATGTATTTGAATTCAGATTCACTTTCAAAACTCTTTTTACTGCTCTTCGAACCTGTGAAAGTCGTCTCGGACGGTAACTCGTGTCCTTTCGCGACCCAGGAGTACGCGATTTTACCGTTCGTCGGCGTGAACGCGTATTTACGATGGCTTTGATGCGCATCGACTTTAGCATTCGCGTTCGTATTCAAAGCGGTGTTCGAAACACCGACCCGATGCACGTCGTTTCTGATAACCAGAACGGCCAAGAAAACGATCAGAGAAGAAACCACGACATCGAGACCACACAAAAACCAATAATACCATTTGCATCTGCGACGACGAAATCGTTGTTTTTTTTTAACGTCGTTTTTTTCTTCCTCCTCCTCCTCGTCGTCGTCGTCGAAGCGCTCGAACATCTTCTTCGACTCTCCTCTTTGGAGAGACGCGTTGCTTTTCCCCGAACGAAGAAGGAACCATTCAAATTTAGGGTATCATATGCAACCCTAAATAGAATGTATGCTCGAAGCAAAAGTGGATAAATCGGATGAAGAATATCTGACGCTCTCTCTCTCTTTCTTTCTTTCCTTTGCGACTGTCTGTCTGTCTGGTTTTACTACCGCGCGGATTTTGTTGAAAGAGAGAGCTCGAAGTGATGACGACTACGACCTTGCTTTCGACCGCGAGAACCGGGGGGGGTGTTTGTAGGACGACGACGACTGCGGTTGTTCGAAGAAGTTTAAGAAAATCATCATCGTCATCATCATCACGACGTCATTCACATTACGTCCAAAAGTTTTCGAGAGCGACGAGCGCTTCTTCGACGAACACGAGTTCAGGCGAGTGCGACCTCGTCGAGTGCGAGGCGAATTTCGGTGAAGAAGGAGGAGGAGTTAAAGGCGCGAAAATCAACGGCAAAGAAATCTCCGCATCTGCGATGCGACGTTTAACACTCACGAACCAATTTAACGAACAAGTCGTTTTACCTCAAACCGAGAATAAGAAAGACGTCGTTGTGTATTTGCGCCACCTCGGTTGACTGTTCTGTTGGTCTTTTGCGAACAGCATGAGTTCAAAAAGACCGGAGATTCAAAAATTAGGCGGCGATATTACGTTCATTTCGGTATCGCCGACGGCGGAGAAGCTGCGAAAGTTTCTCGAACTCAATCCGGAGGTGCCGGCGGATCGCGTCTTCGTCGACACGTCGAAGACGTTCGAGGCGTATAAAGCGGCCGGGTTTGGGAATTTAACAGACGTGGATAAATCGACGAAACCGGAGATGAAACCTCCCGGGTTTAGTTTGCAAGACTGGTGGAAGTACATCACCAACGTCATCGCGTTGTCTCCCATCGACCCGAACGAAAAACTCACCGGTCCTCCCGAAGGCGTTTTGCGTCTCGGCGGGACCTTCGTTTTGAACGGCGACGACATCGCATTCGCTTGGGCGGACGCGGTCCCTGGCGCGCACCCTGAACCCGAAGACGTCGTCAAAGCCGCCAGAGACGCGTGGGGGTCCTCGTCCGCTTAAAGCTTAAATCGCGCTCTTTTTAAAAGAAATACATTAAACAACAACAACAACAACAACAACAACAACAACAACATCATCAACAACCGGGGCGGCGTGCGACGACATCCGCGCTTCCCAAAATCCATCGCGACGAAGAAAACCGTGACGCTTAAACTATAAACGACTACTTATATGTACTATAGTTTTAGCCGATATACTAAACGTCGTATAATACACCGTGTAATATAACTTGCTTACATCCCAATTTTAACCACCCTAAATCGATGTCTTAGGGAAACTTTTTTACGGTTGAAACCACACACAAAGACGACGTACGTAAACGCGGAGAGAGAGAGCACGCAGAGAAGAGAGAGATCATCGAGAGTGCTGGTGGTGCGTTGTTCTGTTCTGTTTACCGTTGACGACGACGACGACTAAACTTCTTCGATGATGATGACGATGTTCAAGACGTACGCGACGAATACAAATCCTCATTTTGTTGGGAGCAACACAAAAAGCGGTTTTGGACGAAGGAAAAATCGGATAATGCTGCTCAAAAACTCCTCCTCGTCTCTTCTTTTCGGAAGATCAGCGACAACGAAATCGGCCTCTTTTTGCGCGTTATCGAAGTCTTTTTCAGACGTTGGTAACGGTGGAAGTTTTGATCGCCGTTTTCTTCGTCGTCGTTTACATCGTCGACGTAAAAGCGATTCTTCTTGGTTTTCCCTCAACTCGTCGTTGGCGTCTGGGGCATTGGTGCCTCAGAAAAAGACCATGGACGCGTGCGACGAGATGAAGAGTAGAGCGAATAATAATAATACCAATAATAAATATACTATTAGTAGAGTACTGCGACGAGGCGAAAACGAGAGGCGAAAACGAGCAGCACTCTTTTTGAGGGCTTCTGCGGGAGGAGACGAAGGCGAGGAGAACGCGAGTCTTTCGGCGGGAGAAGAACAAGAGAGCGCGGAGGTCGTTGTCCCGGCGAGGAACTACGACGACGACGTGGACGACGACGAGGAGCCAAACTTTGGGGTGAAACCACCCGAGTTGGCGACTTTTCACCGAAAGACGGCGTTGTTTGCCATTTCGGTTGGATTCGCAGTTTTTTACGGATTTCCTAAACCGGACGTGTTGACCTCGGAAGCGTGGCAACTGTTGGCGATCTTTTCGGCGACTATTTGCGGGTTGGTTTTGAAGCCGCTCCCGGTTGGCGCGTGGGCGTTCGGGGCGATGACGGTCAGTTTGTTGACGAAAACGTTGACGTTTGATCAAGCGCTATCGTCGGTATCGAACCAGGTTGTTTGGTTGATTTTAGTCACCGCGTTTTTTGCTCGAGCGTTTGTCAAGACTGGCTTTGGCGATCGATTGGCGCTGTTGTTCGTCTCGGTCGCCGGGCAATCGAGTTTGAGGTTAGCGTATGGATTTCAATTAGCGGAGGCGTTGTTGTCACCCGCGATGCCGTCGACGACAGCCAGAGCGGCTGGCGTATTCATTCCAGTCATTAAGTCTTTAGATCCGAGGACGCAGGAGTTTTTAATCGGGCAGCAGTTGCAAGGCACCGGGGCCACGTCGGCATTTTTAATGTCCGGCGCCGCGCAAAATTTCTTGTGCATGCAAATTGCCATCGGTATGGGCATTCCATTCGTCAACCCATTCAACGAGTGGGCAGTTGCGGCATTCGTTCCCGCGTTTATATGCATGATGGTCACTCCGTTGATCGTGTTTATCGTCGATCCGCCTTTGTTGAACGCGACGCCGAAAGCGCCCATGGAAGCGGCGAAGAAGTTACAAGCCATGGGTCCGTTAGCCGAGATTGAGAAGCGCATGTGTTTGTCCTTAGGGACGACTGTATTTTTATGGATCTTTGGTGCTCCGCTCGGGATCGCCGCGGTCGTGGCTGCCATGACTGGTTTATGTTTGATGCTCATCAGCGGCGTTTTATCCTGGGACGACGCTTTAGAGCAAAAAGGCGCGTGGGACACGTTGATTTGGTTTGCCATCTTGATTGGCATGTCGCAACAGTTGAACGATTTAGGCGTCATCGAATGGCTCTCTGGATTTGTTCGCGATTTTCTCATCTCGTGGAACTTAGTCGGTACTTCCGCTTTTGTCGCGTTGCACTTGGCGTACTTTTTAAGCCACTACATGTTCGCTTCGCAATCCGCGCACGTCGGCGCTTTGTACGGCGCCTTTTTGACCATGATGATTGCCGGAGGTGTGCCTCCTAAATTAGCAGCCATCTCATTAGCTATGAATACGAACACTTTTGGTGGCTTAACGCACTACGCGAGTGGTCAAGCCGCTGTATATTACGGGTCCGGTAAGATTGGATTGGAGAAATTATGGAAGCAAGGCTTATACGTCAGTTGCGTCCACGCGTTTATTTGGAGCACGGTGGGTATGGCCTGGTGGTCCGTCTGCGGCATATTTTGATTAGAGAATTATTATATTAAGAAGAGGAGGGGAAAACGTATATAAAATTAGAGCGAGAAGGAACATTTATATAATAGAGTCATCGGCGAAAGAAAAATACCAGGTACACACACACATAAACACACTAACAATTACGCCAGTGGATCGTCCGGACACCCCGGCGCTGTCGTATCCAAATCGCAATCCCCGAGCGGCACGAACCTCTTGTTAATCGCCGCGTTCGCTTCCACCGCTTTGAACCCTTTCAACTTAAACTTCCCTTTGTTATACGACTCTTTGAATACCGTCACCACAAATGTCACCTCACTCGTGCCTTCAGGAATCTCCTCGTCGATTTGCGCCAACACAACCCTCGACGTTCCGGTTTCGTTATTCGTCGCCGCGGAGTTCCCGTCGTAATCGTCGATGAATCCAAACACGTTCGCCGCGGAGACTTTTTTCTTGCTCTTTGCTGTTGCAGTGAATAACACGCACATGGCAGATTTCTTCGAGGGTAAGTATTGATTCGGCGGGCACTCCGCGGGTGTGTACGATAGATTCGTCAGTTCAATTTCCGATTGAATCGCGAGTGCAGGGTTGGTGTCTCCGTAGTGTTTGAGGAACATGGACGTCGATGCAACGCCGAGGAGTGCGGTTCTTCTTCTTCTTCTTTGTTGACTGTTGTTGTTGGCAGTTACATTTTCATCATCATCATCCTTCTTCTTCGCGCGGCAGCACGGTCTGCTCGAACCACTTTTCCGTCGCGTGCTCTCGAGACACCGTCGTTTAAACACCGAAGCGACAGATGATGATGACACTGATGGTGATACTAATTGAGCATGCATACTCTCTTTCGTAGGAGATAGAGAAAGAGAGGTTAAAGTCTGAGGGAAAAAGATATCCATTATATCCATTACGCAACACTCTTCGAACACGTTTCTGCTCTCGTCGAAAGAGTGTATACGCGATGACTGTTTGTACCACCGTTTACTCCGCGACCGCGCGAACGAGCGAGTTTTCGTCTTTTTCGTTCTTTAATGATAAAGATGATGCGTTGAGGAGGAGGAGGAGCAAAACGAAGCATCATCATCACATTCAACAGAAGCATTTTCAACGGATGAGCGCAAAGAAGAAGAAGAAGAAACTATCGACGACTGCGATGACTTCGAGAACGACAGAGGAGGGAAAAGAGAGACGAAAGAGCTGCTCTTTGCCGACGACGACGAGGAGGAGGAAAGGCGGTGGCTCGTTTTGCGCGTTGGAGGCAAAGTCTCATTCAACGACGAGAAACGACGAAGATTCCTCGGCAGAAGCGAAGAGCTGCTTCGTCTCCGAGAATACGAGAGGACGATGTTTACGGAAACGACGACGGTCGATCGTTCTTCTCCAAATGACTTCCTCGATGGCTGCACTCATGAGCAACATTTCAGAGGAGAAGGTGTTTGCGGCTTCCTCTTCTCCCGAGGATGTGCCGAAGGAGTACGCGGAGAAACTTCGCTCGGCGTGCGAACTTCTCTTAAAATCCATCGAGTATGAACGCGCGCACCCGTCCGCGAGCGTTTCCGAACGCTTCGCCGCCGCCGACCCGGCGAAGCAAGCGGTGAAAGAGTACATCCAAACTTGGCAAGGACGACCGGAGACGAGAGATTTAGAGACGAGCGTTATTACCGGAGAAGTTTTGAGAGAGTTGGCGAGGTATTATAAGAAAAACGGCAGTCAAGTCGCTTTAGACGCCGAGTTGAGAGACGACGTCGTCGTGCCAAAGTTAAACGAGGTTCTGAACATGTTACCGGCGAAAGCGCCGACGCTCGCGGAGAGAGTTTTAGGGATTTCGACGAATTCGTCTAATAAGGCGAATTAGAGTACTACTGCTCCTCGTTAACGACGAATGTAAGTCGGCCGCTCGCTCTTCGCTCCCCTCGTAAAGAGGCAACTGCATCTCTTTGGAAGCCACACAATTTACTACTCGAAAGAGAAATAAATGCCGGCGCCTGGCCCGAAGGACGGCCACGCCTCTCGAGCGTCGAGGGATTTAAAGCTCACCCGTGGCGCGTCTGCAAAATCGAACGGGTTTAAATACGGCGGCGGAGGTCGTGATTTGGACCACGGAGGAGGACAAGGAGCAGGAGGCGTAAGAACGGGAATTTCCAACTCTCTTCGTGACCAACGGAGTCGGAAAGCGTTACAGAGGAAGTTCTTCGAGCGGAAACGGAAGCGAGAGGAAGAAGAAGAAGACAAAGAAGAAGAAGAAGAAAGAAAAGACCGTTTTACTACGCGCGACGACGACGAAAACTTCGACGACGAAACGAAGACGAAGAAGAAACGACGGAGATTGGACGAGGAAAGTGAAGGAGAGAAAAGAGAGAAAGAGGAGGAGGCAAAAGAGGAAGCGGACGCGGTGACGAGTTCGGATCCGATTTCAACGAAAAAAGAGAGTAAAATACTAATAACGTTTCCGTGGTTGTGCGACGTTTGTTTTGAAGGAGAAGGAAGGAAAGTCGTCGCGCAATCGGAGCATCAGAGGAACGATCATTTGAATTCGAAGAAGCATAAGAAGAATTGCGAGAAGCGACGCGGGAGGGAGTTGTTGCGAACGATGTTCTTCGCGGAGAAGAAGGAGACGACTTTAGGGACTTGATGATACGGTTTGTTTGTTAGAGAGATGTGTATTATTATTATATGCGCTGCAATTACTATATACTATTATTACATAGGCTATGAAACGAGTTACTACGGATCACCGTCTCCGTCTCCAAATCCTTCATCTTCTCGTTGGAACGTTTTCGCCTTCGCGATACATTTTTCGGCGTTTCCAACGTCGCACCACTCGACGCTCGCATCTTCTGCGTCTAAAGCCACGTTTCTGAGCAGAGCGTATTCAAAGTCCCTTTTCCCGTTTTCGTACGCGTTGGGTTCGAACGCCGGAGACGAAAAATAGCTGAAACTTTCCCCGGTTTGCGCTCGGTAACTGTAACTCGTGAAATCGAAGCCCCAGACTTGGATGTATTTACACGTTCGTTTGGCCAACGCTAACGTGAGCAACGCGGATGGGGGCGCTTGGTGACGCTGCAAGTGATGTTCATCCGCGGTTGAAGAATGCGAAGAAGATAACAACTCCTTCTTCACGTCGTTATACTTTTCGATAAACGGCGCGATGATATCGGGACTCATGATATCCCAGTCGTCCTCGGGGAACTTGGTCTTCAACAACGGAAAAAGTTCGTAACTTTCCGCGCGCCAAAGTAACAACTTAGTGTCTTTGAACTTCCTCAAGCGCGGATTTTTCGGGTCGACTAAATCTTTTCTTTCGATTAAAGTCTCCGCGGCGTCGCGGTCCAGCACGCGAAAGGTTGTGCGCAAACCCGCGACGTCTTTATACTTCGCGCCAGTCGGCGCCAAGTCTATGCGGAATATCTGGTCGATGTGCTCATCGAGCACCTCGCCAGGCTTCGTTCTTTGCATGCTCCCCGAAGATCCAACAATAGCGCACGTGTTAAACATCATCTCCCCGTTTGTGTTGCGATCCATCCCGAGTTCGTCCACCTCCGGCAGCGGTAGTTTCGAGATGAACGAACGTTTAATCAAAGGCTGATCGCCTTTTTCATCCTTCACGTGCGAGGTCCATTTTTGCACGTTTCTCCATCCCTTTTCATCTTCAACGACGTCTTTCGATAACGTCAAAGCCGCCACGGTTCCCCCCGCGTTCATCAAACTATATCTATCTTTGCTCTCAAACGAACTCAAATCATCCCTCTCGCACATTTTCCCGCTAAACCCAAACTTACACTCGCACACGTCCGGTTTCACGCACTCCCCGTGAAACGAACACTCCTGTTCACACGTCGCCCACTCGCACGCCTCTCCCACCCACTTCTCGCTCTCGCACACGCACTTTTGCTCTAAAAATCTAAACTCGCCTCGCTCGCACCGCACGTCGCACGTCTGTCCGTACCACCCCTCGTCGCACAGGCAAAAGTTCGGATTCGTGCACTTCCCGTGTTCTGCGTTGCACTTCACCCCATCCTCTTCCTCGCACACCGGTACGTCGCACGTTTCGCCTTTCCACCCGTTCTCGCACAAGCAGTACCCGTATTGGCACACGCCGTGCGGGGCGCACTGGCGCGCGCACATCGCGTCTCGGCATTTGGCACCTCCGTAGCCTCTTTCGCACGTGCATTTCGTCGGGGAAGACGTCGAAAAAGAAAAGTTCTCGTCCAAATCGAAGTCGTCGCATCGTTCGTGACTGAGGACGATCTTGTTGTTGTTTTGAAAGGTGTTGCTCTCGTCCTCGTGCATCGTCATCTTCGTCATGAACCGATTGGAAATCTGCCAACTCGTCCACACGGAAAGCGCGAGGAACCACACGAAGTAGAGCGCGAATCGCTTTCTAAAAGTCGTCTCACCTCCTCGACGATGACGACGGTGGTGGTACTTTTTCAAATCGTCTTTTTCACCTCCTCCCATTATTAGTATCACGACGACTTTAATAAGAGCAGCGAGAAAAGCATCGTTGTTGTTGTTGTTCAAGAAACTGCGTAAACCTGCGGAGAACTCATTCGTGTTGTTTTTGGGGAGATTTTGAAACCATTTTGGAGACAAAAATGCTCATTTGAAAGCGCTTTGAGAAGACAAAGAAGAAAACCAAGAGGCACGCTTTGCCGTTCCATCTCTCTCTTTATAATCGTGTGTCGTTCTTTCGCTCTCGTCAAAGTAGTTGTTTTTGATTTCGAACGAAGATATACACGCAACAACACGTTTTCCTGGAACAACTAAAAGATGGCGAAATCATCATCCATAAGCGGAATGCGAAAACTGGTCGTCGCGGCAACGCTGACGGTCTTCACCTGTTCCCAAGGCTTACTCATGGAAGCGTCAAAAGTACAGGGCAAATATCCGTACAATTCCGCGGTCGTCCCGTTACTCTCGGAACTGGTGAAACTGATCTTATCGATTTTACTGTTACGCAGAGCGAGAGCACGAGACCCGGCGGGAACGATCATGACCACAGACGTGAAGTCCGTGATGTTGTTCCCGATACCATCGATCATATACGTGATGCATAACAACGTGCAGTTTTACACGATGGCGTACGTGGACGCGGCGACGTACCAGATTTTAGGGAACTTGAAAATCGTGACGACAGGTATATTGTTTCGGTTTGCCTTGGGGAGATTGATGACTCGGACGCAATGGATCGCGTTGTTGTTGTTAACGGTTGGCGCGACGGTGAGTCAAATATCCGGGTGCAAAGGGGAGACCTTGTCGGCGCCGATGGCCGGGTACGCGTTAGGCGTTTTGAGCGCGTGTTTGAGCGCCACCGCGGGGGTGTATACCGAGTTTTTGTTGAAGAAGAACAACGACAATTTGTATTGGCAGAACGTGCAGTTATACGCGTTTGGGGTGGTGTTTAACGGTTTGAGGTTAACCTGGGACGATTTCTTCGGCGAGAATAGCGGAGGGAACTGGTTGTTCGATTGTACGAACGGGTTTACCGCGATCACGTGGTTAATCGTGATTAACTTTTCGTTTAGCGGATTATTCGTCTCGTGGTTGCAAAAGTTTGCGGACACGATCGTTAAAGTCTACGCGACCAGTTCGGCGATGTTGCTCACCGCTTTGTTGAGCGTTTCCTTCTTCGGATTAGAGCCGAGCTTGCAATTATTTTTGGGCATCACCATCGCGTGTTGCTCGCTAGTCTTATATTTCATGCCTCCGGATTTGCCGAAAGAGAAAGGCATGGGTGTTTTGCCAGTCACGAGCGGCGGTGGTGTTAATGGTGATGGCAATACTAGCGGTAGCGCGTACGGCGGCGGCGCCACGCCGAGAGGCGGCGGCTCCGGCGGCGACAAGCTGAACTAAGATTACTCTGTATACGTAGCGTTATTAAAAAAAGAGATTAAAAGAAGAGGTTGCTCGATAAAAGGTTTGCGTGTTGTAATAACGATGATGACATATGATTGTCGCATATGTGTGTGTGTATTCTTCTACTCGTTCTTCAAAACGTTCTTCCATCGAAAAAGAAACCAGAAAGCCGTTCGCTCTCGCTTCGACGAAAGCGTTCGTTCTGCGCAGCGCACGAAAAGGAAGATTTCCTCCTTCCTTTCGCTTCACTTTTATCCACGAAAATCATCCATCGGATATAATCGCTAAAAAATGTTTTCCATCTCTGCCACTCCTGTCGTCGTTTCTGCGTCCAGCGCGAACAAGGTATGAGATTCTGTTCCCGTCGTTCTCTCTCTGTTTTCCTTTTTTTGCTTTCTTTGCCTCGAAGCGCTTCGCTTTGCGAAGGTTTGTGGTTGCGGTGTTTCTCTCTCTCTCTCTCAGCAGGGGAATCCCAGGTGGCAAAAGTATGGATCGTCATCGCGCGATCTTTCACGCGTCCCCTTTACCTCTCCTTTTTCGCGCGCGTCTCTTCGCGACAGAGACAGCGGAGGATTTCTCCTTTTCTCGTTTATTCTCTTTTCTCGACGAAATGAAGCGGCGTGCGATGATATCCTCCCACCGTCTGCCACTTTTACCGGGAAGAAGACGCGCAAAAGATAGGTTTGGGGTTTCAGGAAAAAAATACTCACGCTCTTCTCTCTCTCTCTCTCTCTCTCTCTCTTTATTTTCATCATCATCCATCGCACGACGAACACAAAACAGAACACCGCGAAGAAGGTTGTCTCGAAGAACAACAACAACACGGTCGCGAAGAACGCGGCGTTGTTGGCGGCGACCATCGCCACCATCTCTTCTTCCGGCGCCGCGTTGGCGGACGACATCGAAGACGTGTACGCCGCCACCTACGCCAAGGGCCGAGACGGTTTTGGCGTCAGATCGCCGCAAAGACAAGCGGTTGACGTTAATCTGTCAAGAAAGCAAGCTGCGCCGAAGCCGAAGTTCGTGAAGCCAGTCAGAGAGGAAGCGCCGAAGCCGGCGAAGAAGGAGTCGTCTGGCGGCGGCTTCTCTTTGCCGTCGATCTCTTTGCCGTCGATCTCTTTGCCGTCTTTCGGTGGCGATGCGCCGGCAACTGCTGATGAGTAAGCTATTTGCGATTTATATATAGAACATAAGAAGACACTTGTGCTGTTGTAATTATGCGAGGATTCGTATGTGCTGATGGTACAATTTTACTTTTACTTCAGCGCTACTTTAAGTTCACTTCTTGAGCGCCTTCTTTTTCTTCTTCTTTTTCTCTCTTTCGTCGTGATCATCATCCCCGGCGATGGAACTTTTTCGTTTCTTCTTGCCTTCATCGTTAGTACTACTGTTCGTTTTTTTCGCATCATCGAGCGCTTTCGCGATGCGTTCTAACGCTTGAACAGTCTTTTGACTCGGTTGCGGCGCTCTTTCTTTTTGCGTTTCGATGGCGTTCTCAATCGCCGCTTTGGCTTTTTGTGAAAACACAAAACCTTCGGCGTGGCGTCCAATCGCTTCGAAAACGTTTGCGCACATCTTGGAAGTGTCTGCGCGTCGACTTTGGTTTTCGACGTCTGCTTTGACGGCGTTCGCCAGCGATATCTCACACATCGAGTTCACTTCTTCCGCGGAAGGAATCGACGGGTCTCTTTGCTTACAGGAAAAGATTTGAAAGAGCAGTTGTAACGACTCTTGCCGCAAGAACTGCGCGCGAGCGCTATCGCCTAAATCGCACAACGAAGCGAGTTCTTTGGAAGACGATGCCAACACGTTCGGAGAAAGCTTTATGAGCTCGGCAAAAAACGGCGCGCGCAATCGACTGGTTTTCTTTTCAAACTTTTCCGTGATTGCCGTTTTGTAAATCTCAGCGGCGCTTTCGCCGTCGCCGTTACTCTCCATGACTTTGGCGATATATGCGCACGCTACGGCAGCAGTCTTCGCGAAACCTTTCGCCGCGTCGCTATCGCGTCCAGCCCCAGCGCCATTATCGGCGACATCGATCAACTGTGTCAAGATTTCGTGAATATCTTTTCTCGTACCGGTAACCATCGCTGCGTGTTTGCACGCGTGTTTCGTCAAGACGCTATCGATTCTTTGCGCGAGTTCCAAGAACGATTTTTCCATCGGGTTACTCTTAAACCGTATTCGAGCGTTTCTAGAGGCGCTGAGTAACCGTGGAACGATGATTTCAGGAAGAAACTTTGAGCTCGGCTGCGACTTTGCAAAGAGTTCGAGAAGCGATAAAGCTCGAAACTTGAAATCTGCAGCGGCAACTTTCAAAGCTTTCTTGCGCGAAAGCTCCTGTCTTTTCGCTCTGAATGCGTCGGCGAGAAGTTTATCGGTGGCAAACATTTGTTCGTCCGTAAAATCATCCGAGTCGGAATCGTCGGAGTTGTCGTCATCTTCTTGAATTTTCAGTGCGGCTTTGCGAATGGCTTCAATCGCGCCTTCGTTCGCTTCCGTGTCCATACCAGCGTCTGAATCGTTCTCATCGTCGTCTTCGTCTGAATCATCATCGCTACTCGAGGAATCGTCGTCGTCGTCGTCGTCAGAGTCGTCTTCTTCTTCGAGCATATCTTCATCGTCGGAGTCGTCATCCTCATCGTCATTCTCATCGTCGTTCTCGTCGCCGCGCTTCCCGGCACCCATGTTCTCCACGACGTTGAGAATATCTTCGATACCTCGATCGGTGATTTTCCCAGACACGCCTTTAAAAGTACGTTCGGTGACGTCGCGCAATAACGCGGACGGTTGCGCGAGAAATGCAATCAATAAATCGTTGAGAACGTCCATCGGCTCCAAATCGTTCTCTTCCTCTTCGTCCTCCTCCAGTGTTTTCTTCGTCGATTTTTTCTTGGTTGTCTTTTTCTTCTTCGGCGGCTGGAGAAGCTCTTCGACGCATCGAGGAATATCCTCGACGATCGACGTGAACTGCTTCGGATCAGACACGTGTAAAACGATTAAAGTTTTAAGCAGCGGAATAATCGACGTCGCGACACCGCTTTCGTCGGCTTTTTGCTTTTTTTCGCAGAGTTTCAAAGCATTCGCAAGATTTTTGCGGGCCTCTTTCGCTCGCGCGCTATTCGGAATAACGTCCGTCACCGAAGCGTCGGCGTCGAATTTTAACACCGCTTCGCACGCTTCCGAGAGCGCATCGAATTTTTCTTCTTCTTCCTCGTCCTCTTCGTTTGCTTCGTTGCCTTTATCTTTATGATTTTTACCGTTCTTAGTATTTTGACTTTGTTGCTTTTTCTGCTGTTGCGTGCGTCCGCGCGATCGAATGTTCGTCAATAAGATGCCAAGTAAACGCGTCGAAAGTGCTCTTCTGAGCACATCGGGACAATCTTCTATGTTTTTACCCAAGACTGTCTTTGGCAGTTGTTTCTTGGACGTGGAATAGAACGCGTGGAACAAGCAAAAATGCAAAACGTCCAAACGATCGTTCGGCGATAATGCCGACGTAATCGAACACATTTGTTCTAGCGCCCATAACCGTTTGAAATCGCGACTGTTTTTCTTTTTCTTTTCCTCGTCGTTATCATCGTTTTCGTTCTCGTCGTCACTCTCGTCTTGTGTCGCCAAATCTGATTTCTCCAAGATTGTTTCTCTCAACTCTTCGCAATACGCTTTCGCTTCCTCTCTCGTTAATCCAGCCAATAACGTGGAAATCCCACTCGATTTCGCCAACTGCTTCTCAAATCTGTGAATGCCAACCTTTCTCAACGCCGCCACGATCGCCACGCGTTTCTTTGCGCTCGTTTCTGAATGTTTCGCGCACCTCGCGATGGCTTTCAAGCAATCCGTGCTGCAAGCGTGTAAATAATTCTCCGGTTTGGCGCAGTTCGAAACTAAACATTTAATAAAGTTTGGCGACGTGAACAACTTCGCAGTCTCCGATGCCGTCGCGTTTCGCAACAGCATCGAAAATATGCGAAACCCGAGGTACTTTCTCTGATGCGATGGCGCTGTAAACAACCCGTTCTCGCAACACGTCTCCCACAACGCCTCCAATCGAGTCAAGTTGCTTCCTGCTGATATTTTCGTCGTCGCTCCCGCTTTGTTTCCTCCTTTTTTATCGTCATCGCTATTACTTCTACACGCTTCGCATAAAATCTCCCAAATAGGGTGCACCCTCGGGTGCGCGTGCGGACACTCCGCCAAAGCGTGACTCACTTTCTTCAAATTCTCGTACGCGAAAAACGAATCCTCTTTCGCAGAAGATGAAGAGGAAGAAAATTTAGGCACGACGCTCTGCGCTTCCTTACACCTCGCCGGTAAGCATTCGTACAAACTATACGCCAACCACACGGTTTCAATCGTTGTTTTCCCACTCTGCTCTCCGACGTCTGTCACGTCTCGACTCACCCACGCCTGCGCTTGCGGACACTTCTCCAGCGCCTCCCTCGCCAATCGAAACGGATCTTTCTCGTGCAACCCTTCCTCTTGTTTACTCAAACTCAGCGCGAGTTCAATCATAACTTTCGCCGCGCTTTCGCTCAAATACGCTTTCGTGTTGCTAATCCTACAAATCTCCGCGAACAATTGGGAACTCAAATCGACGATTCGTTCTCGCTCTTCCTCCAGCGTCGTCCATTTTTTTCGCTTGTTGTTGTTGTTACTACTACCACTACCACTCATCATCTCCTTTTTCTTCTTCTTCGCTTCCAAGGACACTTCCTTGGCCACCAGCGCTCTCGCCAGCGCCGCGTTCCCGAATAATTGTCCGATCAAAATATCTCTCGCTTCCGATCCTTTCGTGCTCTTCGTGATTGGTTCCAATCCTTCCTTCAGAAATCGAAATCCATCTTCCACGGAAATCGCATCCAGATGCGTCATCGCGCTCGTAAACGCCACCGCGAACCCTTGCCTCGCCCCGGCGCGTCCAGACCCGAGACCTCGCGTTAAACGTTTCATGGAATATTCAACCACCGCGTCGAGCTCAACGTTGTTTTTATCATCGTCATTCGTAATACTACTCGTGGTATTGTTTTGCACCAAAAACAGTTCTTCCGAAAGAGAGGCGGCGGCGGTGCATCTCGTCTCCGCATCGGTCGACGCCAAGTCCCAGAAGCGCTGGAGGATTGTCGCCGGGACCAACGAGGTCGAGGAAGTGTTCGCATTATTCGACGTCGATTTTGTCTTCTTCTTCGTCGTCGTCCCCGATGCGCCTCCCATTATTATTATTATTATATACTACTCTCTAACAGAGAGCACGCAGAACAACTCCAACGAAAGCGCGTTTTTTGTGTGCGCGTGGTATTCTCGAGCGTCAGTCGTCTTTTTTCAACGCGAAAGAAAATGTATCATCAACGCTCAAAAATCAGTCGCTCGTCGTTTCGGATCCTTTTTATTAGCACCACGAAAAAGTCGCTCATCCATTCATCCGTCAATCCGTCCACCTGGGCACCCCAAAAGTCTGCAGAAAAGCAAACAAAATTTTTTTTTGCCTCAGAGACGCGCGAGAGAGAGAAACGTCATTCCTACGACTCCTCGTGTGATTTGCTCGTAAACTCATACTACTAAAAAATAAATATGCTTCGCGTGGTCGCGCGAAGGTTCGCCCGAGGAGGGAACGCTTCTTCCCCGAATGGTCATCCGCTGGTGCGTTGTTTCACCTCAAAGTTCAAAGTTTTTTGTGCTCTGTCTCTCTGTCTCTCTCGTCTTTAAGAAGAGAGCGTCGTCGTTGTTGTCGTCCGATTGAGATTCCAATTCTTTCGGCTGCGCTTCTTTTTCTTTCGATTGGTCACACACGCGCGCGCGCGCTCTGACGACGAGAAGAAGATGAGGCGTGAAAAGTATCTTTTGTCCTTTTGACGCCGTGTTGTTGTTGTTGTTGTTCTTTTCGCTTTTGTAGTGGTCGTTCACTGATGATGATACACCTTCTTTCTTCTTCTTCTTCTTCTTCTGTATAAAATTTCAGATCAATCAGGCGGCGACGGCGTCGTCATCGACGTCAATGTTGATTCATAAACAAATGCTTCCGTCGCTCTCGGGCGGTCTCTCATCCGCTGCGAATCAAATCCGCTCGTACTCCAAAGACGTCATCGGGATTGATTTAGGGACGACGAACTCGTGCGTGGCAGTCATGGACGGCAAGAACGCGAAAGTCATCGAAAACGCGGAAGGGTCGAGGACGACGCCTTCGATGGTGGCGTTCACGGAAAAAGGCGAACGGTTAATCGGGCAACCGGCGAAGAGGCAAGCGGTGACGAACCCTTCGAACACGTTGTATGCGTGCAAACGGTTGATTGGGAGACGATTCGACGATCCGCACACGAAGAAGGAGCAAGAGCTCGTGCCGTATGACATCGTGAAGGCGAGCAACGGCGACGCGTGGGTCAAGGCGGGCGGGAAAGAGTACTCGCCTTCGCAAGTCGGCGCGTTCGTTTTGCAAAAGATGAAAGAGACCGCGGAATCGTATTTAGGTAGAGGGGTGACGCAAGCTGTGGTGACGGTGCCGGCGTATTTTAACGACGCGCAGAGACAGGCGACGAAAGACGCGGGGAAAATTGCCGGTTTGGATGTTTTGAGAATTATCAACGAACCGACCGCGGCGGCGTTGAGTTACGGCGTGGATAAGAAAGAGGGCATCGTCGCTGTGTACGATTTAGGTGGCGGGACGTTTGATGTGTCCATTTTGGAAATTTCCGGCGGCGTTTTCGAAGTCAAAGCGACGAACGGGGACACGTTTTTAGGCGGCGAAGATTTCGATACCGTGGTTATGAATGAATTGCAAAACGTGTTTAAGAAAGAGTCTGGGATCGATCTCAAAGGCGACAAGTTAGCCGTGCAACGTTTGAGAGAAGCCGCGGAGAAGGCAAAGATTGAGTTGTCCAGCACGACTTCCACGGAGATCAACTTGCCGTTTATCACCGCGGATGCAACCGGACCGAAACACTTGGCGATGACTTTGACCCGGGCAAAATTGGAAGAGTTGGTCGGTTCGCTCTTGGAAAGAACGAAAGCGCCGTGCACGAACGCGTTGAAAGACGCCGGGATTTCTCCGAGCGAGTTGAGCGAAGTCTTGTTGGTTGGAGGTATGACCAGAATGCCGAAAGTGCACTCCATCGTGAAAGACTTGTTCAAGAGAGACCCGAGTAAAGGCGTGAACCCGGACGAAGTCGTCGCCATGGGTGCGGCTATTCAAGGTGGTGTTTTGAGAGGCGACGTGAAAGATATTCTCTTGTTGGACGTGACTCCGCTTTCCTTAGGTATTGAAACCTTGGGTGGCGTTTTCACGCGATTGATCAACAGAAACACGACGATTCCGACCAAAAAGTCCCAAGTCTTTTCCACCGCCGCGGATTCCCAAACCCAAGTCGGCATCAAGGTTTTGCAAGGTGAAAGAGAAATGGCGGCGGATAACAAAATCTTAGGCAACTTTGATTTGATGGGTATTCCTCCGGCCCCGCGCGGTGTGCCGCAAATTGAAGTCACGTTCGATATCGACGCCAACGGCATCGTCAACGTTTCCGCGAAAGACAAAGCCACGGGTAAAGAAAACTCCGTCGCCATCACCAGCTCCGGTGGTCTCTCCGACGCGCAAGTCGAGCAAATGGTCCGAGACGCCGAATCCCACGCCGAAGACGACAAAAAGCGAAAAGAAATGATCGACGCGAAGAACGAGGCGGATACGTTAATTTATTCCGCGGACAAAAACATCCAAGAACACGGCGCCAACTTGCCGCAAGAAATCAAAGACGAGATCCAAAACGCGCAAATGGCGTTGAGAACGGCCATGGAAGGCGACGATAACGAAGCGTTGAAAGAGAAAATCGGTGACTTGCAAAAAGCCGTCATGAAAATCGGCGAGGCGTTGAGCAAAGGCGCGAGTTCCGGAGGCGCTTCGGAATCCGGCGAAGGCACGACGACCGAAGGCGAAGCCACGGAAGAGAAGAAGTCGGAAGAGGCGAAGTAATATAAGTTGAGAGAATATTCACCACTCAAACATCATCAACGCATACATTCTTTCTTTCAATATAATAAGTCTACTAAATATCTATAAGTACTCTAAAACTAACGCAACTGCACATCGTCTTTCCTCTCTACATTACTTCTTTACCTACCGCTCGAAGAAAACAACTTCACCGCATCCCCGTAACTCTCGCTCTTCAAAAACTGCTCGTACCCTCCATCAAACGTCTCCTCTCCTCTCCTCTCTTCCTCTTCCTCCTCAAAGTGTCTTCTCAAACTCTTCCTCCTCTTCTCTCGCTTCTTCGTCGTCGCAATCTCCGCGCACTTGTATAAAACAAACGCGAGCGAAAGGACGACGAGAAACACCATCAGTCGCGTCAGAGTATGCCCGAACCTCCCGGGTTCCATCATCGCTCGCGATTCCGGTAACACCGTTCGATGGTGAATTTTGCTACCTCTTCCTCCTCCTCCTCCTCCGACTCGTCGCAGTCCAACGTTCATTCACTGGTCACATCAAGCAAAAGAGAATGTGTGAAGAAACGTTGGGGAAACACGTCACGAGGAAATGCCTCACTCTGGCGGCTCGATTAAGAAACGCACCACTTTTATATCTAAAAATGGCATCCAGTTCGGCGCAAGTGGCCGCGCAAGCGTTGGGCGCGTTGGCGAGAATAGGCGCGTTCGTGGGGATTGGCGCGACCGCGGTGTCGAGCGCCATGTACGACGGTACGTTGCGCATCGCATCTCTCTCGCTTGGGGATTTCTTTCCACGGGGAGAGAAGCGGATCGGATCGATCTCTTGGTCTTCTTCTCTCTCTCGTCTCCTTTTATTAAACCTTTCGGTGTTGCTGTCGTTCGTAAACGCGAGAACTGACCCTGAACTCTTTTACTACTTTCACTCTTCTTTTTTAACGACAACTTTAACAGTGGATGGAGGCGAACGCGCGGTGATGTTCGACCGTTTCCGAGGCGTCTTGAAAGACACGAGCGCTGAAGGCACGCACTTCATGGTGCCGATAATCCAATCGCCAACCATCTACGACGTACGAACGCGACCGAAAAGTTTGAGTTCAGTCACCGGGACGAAAGATTTACAACAGGTGAACTTGACGTTAAGAGTTTTATGCCGGCCGAACGTGGAACAGTTATCGACGATACACTTAAACTTAGGTCCCGATTACGACGATCGAGTGTTGCCGTCGATCGGGAACGAGGTGTTGAAAGCGACCGTGGCGCAATACAACGCGGACGAGTTATTGACGAGAAGACAGGAAGTGACGGAACAAATCGCGAAGAGTTTGAGGAAACGCGCGGATGATTTTGGGATTTTGTTGGAGGACGTGGCGTTGACGCATTTGAGTTTTAGCCACGAGTATTCGCGAGCGATTGAGGCGAAACAGGTGGCGCAGCAAGACGCGGAGAGGGCGAAATTTGAAGTCATGAAATCCGAGCAAGAGAGAGAGGCGGCGGTGATTAGAGCGGAGGGGGAATCCGAGTCCGCGAAGTTGATTTCGCAGGCCACGAGAAGCGCCGGGCCGGCGTTGATTGAATTGAGAAGGATCGAAGCCGCGAGAGAGGTGGCGAAGACGTTGAGCGGGAGTAAGAACATCGTGTATTTGCCGGGCGGGAACGGAAGTAACATGTTGATTGGCGTGAACCCGTAGAAAAACTGTATTCGCGATGCGACGACAACAACGAGTTCATTCATTTCATTCGCCACAAAACCGGCGTTTGCGCAAAAACGCGGCGTCGGCATATAAATTAAAATGTAGTCTTTTGTATTAGATACTAATAATAACAACTTCTCTCTTTCATCTCTATCATCATCATCATCATCATCATCGTGACTACTACTATTTTTCCGTGCCGCAGCGGCGCGGCAAATGTATTTCCGTGAAAACGTATATCAAGTACCGAATCTGTGCCTGTAGAGCGGCTTTTGCATCTTCCGCAACACGTCCACCCACGGTCGCTCGACTAACAGTGCCTTATCTTTTCCGACGTTTCCGAAAAATAAGCACGGGTCGTTTAATATGACCGCGCGGACACCGCCGGGAAGTTCGATCGCGCCGTCGACGCGTTGGGAGGCTTGCTTTTCCTTGAGTTGTTTTTCGCGCTGGCGGCGTTTTTTCTTGGCCGTACCGGTCAAGACTTTCGATTTGCCGAGTTTGGAGAGGACGCAGTCGTCGGTGATTTTAGAGCGGAGATTGATGCGAGCGATGGCGTTCGGGGTGTGCGCGAAGAGGACGAGCTCGGGTAGACCGGCGTCTTTGTTCGCGGCGGCGGTTGACTTTCTTGAGGATGCAGATTTTCCCCGCTTGGAAGAAACTATCCCTTTTTCGCTACCACCGCCAATGGCGAACGATAAACCGCAAATTTGACCGGGCGTGTTGTATAAAGCATCCGGGGCGTGCGCGTTTCTTTTCGCCAAGTTCAAACTCCACGGCAACGGTTCGCCGGTTTCAACGTCAATCGTCCACAAGGAGTTGGACGTGCCGCACGCTATAGCTAATACTCTGGTTTCATTAAACGCCATCGCGTGTATTGCCGACCAAGAATCCATATTCAACGGTGGAGGTAAACGCGAGTGGAGTTTCATCGCATCCATTGAGTAGATGAAGACGCCGCCGACGTTGGCGTTGGCAGAAAACGCATTGTCGGCATCGCTGACGACGTTTGGTGCGCGACAGGAAGCGACGGCGAGCCATTGCGAGTCGCCGCTGCAACAAATATTTGTTACCGCGGGGCATCCAACCGTATCGGCGGTAACCATATTGCATTCTCCTCCTTCAAATCCACCGACGTTTGTACGAGACTTGTGTGATCGTCTTCTTCCGGATTCTTTCGCGAACGCTCGCTGCGTCGCGGTTTTCGTCGCGATGTGCGCTCTCAGAGTACCCACAACCTCCCAATTTTCAAGGTCAATAATCTTAATCGGGCCCCTGATGGAAACAATTATCAATCTCTTTGCATCCGCGGTAAACAACAAGTGCGCCGCCGGTCGCGTAATTTCCTCCGGTAACTCGACTTTCTTCGCGCGCCAACCAGACTTGCGTTTGACATCCGTCGCGCCGTCAAAGAACGCCTCCTCTTCCTCGTCGTCTGAGTTCATGTCTTCTTTCTCTTTACTGTTCGGTTCACGAATCGCAAATATTCGTGGTGGCGAAACGGCATCAGAAAGTACGACCCAACACCCGTCTGGCGATATCGCTGAACAGAGAATCGAGTGTCGACCGGAGACGAAAAGACGCAGGACGCATTCCGGCGCCGATCGTAAAAGTTGACGATTCTTCTTATTCTGAGTGTTTTCTGTGCGTTGCTTCTTCCTCGCGTTGGAAGTGTTCAGGTTTTCCTGTTGGTTCTGGCTATTATTATTATTATTTGTTGTTGTTGTCGTTGTCGTTCCTAAAGCCTCGCCGAGTTTCCAGACGTCCACGTATCTTCCGTGTTCGCACATGGCTAAAGGCGGATCCGGGAACTTGAACCCCGCGGACCGCTCGCTCAACACGTCATTGCCATTTGAAGGCGTCCCAACCGGCGTGGTCGTCGAACTGCTCTCGTTGAAAGTGTGCATGGCGGTAGATGTCACCGCGATCGGCGTTTTCCTCGGCACCGAGACGACCCGAACCGGGTGTTTCTTACCGAACGCATCAGCGCGGTGCGCTAACAATTGCGCGTCTACTCCAGCGGAAAGCAATACACCGCCGGGAACTTTCGAGTTTCTAACCATTTCTAAACATTTTACGTCGTGCGTGTGCGGTCGTTTCATGGATGTTTGCACCCACTCGTTGAATCCTTTATCGTTTCGATTGAGGTCGTCTAAATTCTCATACGCGACTATTTTATGGTCCACGCCAGAGGCGAAGACTATTTTCCCGTCCGGGGCTACCGCCAAAGCGACCACGTCGGCATCGTGCGACGAGAATCGTTTCAAGACGGTATAAAATCGCGAATCGTGAAACGTGACGTTCCCATCTGAATCCGCGGTGACTAAAGTGTCATCCGGAAGATAGAGCATTTTCCAAACGCACGTCGGATCGTGGTTTTTCGCGGAAACGTTCGATCCCCCTCGATTCCGTTTCTTTTTCAAACTATTCGGATTTCTGTGTCTCTCTTTATTCGCGTGTTTCGGAGGTTGATTCCCAATCAAAACGCATTCGATTTCTCTTTTCGATTCGACGTCAAACACGTGAATCCTCCCTTCGCTCGTCCCAGCCGCGATCCTCGTCCCGTCCTTGTTCCAACACACCGACAACACTTTCCCGCTCACCTTCGGCAACGCTTCTTTATGCCTCAAGCCACCTCCAACGGCACTCTTCGCCATGGAAATCACCAACCTCACGCACCCGTCGTCGCACGCGATGGCTAATCGCTGCGGTTGTCCTGGTTTCACCGCCTCCATCGGTTCGCTCGCGCAATCCCAAATCGACCCGCCGTGCGATTCGCACGTCGAGTGTGGCTTCAACTGGTTCAAATCCCACTCGGTGACTGTACCGTCTAACGCCACCGAAACCAAGCGAGCCTTCTCGGAAGACCCGACACCGCTCGATTTTATTAACGATTCCTCTCCTTCTTCTTCTTCTTCTTCTTCGAGCTCTTCGTACTCTTCCTCGGAAACGCCGTCCACTCGAAACGGTTGCACCCACTCTAAGCGAGAGATGGAATCTCCGTCTTTCCCGGGAACTCGTCCAATCAGACGCCAAGAGTGCGCGTCGTACATCTCTAAATCTCCATTTTCTCGCGCTAATGCGACGCACTTGCCTCCGAAAAAATGTGACGTCGCTTTTACGGAAACGACTGGTGTCGGTTGCCACTCCACGAAGGACGCGCGGTGCAGTTCCATCATCTTCTGTATCTCTTTCGATGATGATGATTTTTTATGGCGGCTCTCTTCTGTCTTTTTTTCTCTTCTGTCTTTTTTCTCTCATTTTCGAAGAAACGTCTTTTTTTTTCTTAGATACAAAAAAAAAACACAACAACACAAACGCGCGAATTGTTTCACCTCTCATCACATGGGACAACTGCTGACGAAACTCCTAGGAGGAGGAGGAGGAAGACAAACGACTGCGATTACGACTCCTCGCTTTGGCGATGATGAAAACGAGTTTGATGGAGAAGAAGAATTGTGCGCGCCACTTTGGGTGCTGGTCAGACGGTACCCCGACGTCTGGGGGGAAGTTTTAAAGCATCTGAACACCACGGATATAAAGTTTTTGTACGACGTCAACCGGGAGAGCCGATTCGTGATTAGGAGGCAAGGGTACGTCGTGCGCGACACGAAGTTTCGCATCTCTGAGTTTTCGAGCGTTTCAACCTTGGAGTTTGCCTGGGAAAACATTCCAAGGAAATCGGATTTAGTCCACCGAGTGGCTGGATCCGGTCAAGTGACACTTTTAAGGTGGTTGATCGAGGAGAAGAAGGCGACGTTTGACGAACGCGCGACGTTTCACGCGGCGACGTACAAGCGATACGACGCGTTGAAGTTTTTGGTGGAGAACGGAGCGCCGATGACGAAAGACGTCAGTCGCGTGTGTTCGTCGAACGGAGCCGAAGATTGTTTACGCTTTGCGCTCGATAACGGCGTGGAATCGGATTTCATCTGTAGTTCAAACGCGGCGGAGAACGGACACTTACATATTTTGAAATTTCTTCACGAGGAGAAAGGCGTGCCGATTAACGCGGATACGGCGTACAGCGCCGCTAAAAACGGACACACGCATTGCCTGAAGTATTTGATCGAGGACAAAAACTGTCCCGTGAACGAATGGGCGTGCACCTGGGCCGCGAAACAGGGTCATTTGGAGTGTTTGCGTTATTTGCACGAACACGGTGCGCCATGGGACGAATTCACGTGTCACTCTGCCTCTGGAAATGGCCACGTGGAGTGTCTGAAATACGCGTTTGAGAACGGATGCGTGATGAACGAATTCACGATCAATTACGCTTGCGAGAGAAATCACATAGAGACGCTTCGTTTCGCCAGAGATAACGGCTGCCCGTGGGATTCGTACGCGGCTGCCGACGCTGCGGCGCACGGGAATATCGAGTGCTTGAAGTACTGTCTCGAAAACGGTTGCCCCACGGACGTAAATACAACGCGCAGGGCGGCCGGCTCGGGGCATCTCGATTGCTTGAAACTCCTCCGCGAGTTTGGCGCGCCGATGGACGAACGCGCCGTCGCCCGAGTGGCGAAAGGAGGATACCTCGATTGCGTAAAATTTCTTCACGAAAGTGGTTGTCCGCACAACATGGACGCGTGTAATCGCGCCGCGGAGTACGGACATTTGGACGTCTTGAAATACCTCCGCGAAGTCGCTCGCGCGTCCTGGAACGAGTGGGCGTGCCGCGGCGCGTCTCGGAACGGACATTTGGAGGTTTTGAAATACCTCCACTCTCAAGGCGCTCCTTGGGCGAGCTACGTGCCCTATCCCATCGAGTCCGATTGAAAAGAAAAACGAGCACTGATGCTTCCATCGGATCGAAAGAAAACGAAATCAAACGAACGCTTTAAGAGGTGCGCGGAGTATTTTTAGCACAAAAATCAGTCCTTTTTTAACGAGATTTTTTTAAATTTTCCACACTTGTTTGTTAAAACGATGATGATCTCTTTGCCTTCTTTCCCGGCGGCTTTCGTAAGAGGCGGCGGAGGGTCGCGCGAGATCGTCCTCCGATCGTCTGAAACGGATGTCGGCTTTGTATCCTCCTCCTCGAGAGTACCGTTGTCGTCGCGATGTCGTCTGTCTCTCGTGTGTCTTCGCCGCCGCGGAGAAGGAGAACGAGGATCTGCGCCGTCGTTACTAAGGAGAAGAAGAGGAAGAATCACGTCGTTCGCGGTGAACGCGGGAACGACGCCGAAATCAACCACTTTTGATGCGAACGACCGGTACGCGAGAACGGCGAACCCGTTTTACGAGGCGAACTGCGAGCGGTACGTGGAAAAGATACTGGTGAAAGTAGACGAGAACGTGGTGATGAAGATGAAGAAGAACAGTGAGGATGGTGTTTTGAGCAGAAACGACGGTTCCGCGACGACGGTTGCCGCCAATGGCGCTCTTCCCGGTGGTGGTGATGGTGGTGGTGATAACACTACTCCTCTGAAAGAAGAACGATGGGAGAAGATCCACCTGTCCACGGAGGACGAGAGGACGAAAGGATCGATGGACGTATCCGTCGTCAAGTTGAGCGACGCCGCGTTTCGGGTGAAAGTGAAGTTGGATTGTCCGTCAATTTTGAACGAACAAGACGCGCTCATGCATTGGGGGATGATTGGCCAGGAGGACGAGGATTGGAAGTCGCCGAAACATTTCGTGCGAAGCGTGCCGCCAAACGGGAGAGAGCCGGACGCGCAGTCGGAGGAGTCGAAGTTCTTGAACGGGAGAGATTGTTTTGAGCACGTGTTTGAGTTTACGAACGGGTATCGCGGGGAGAGAATGGCGATGTTGATTAGGAGTGAGGATTGCGAGACGTGGTTGAGGGACGAGGGAAGACGGTCGCACGCGATTTTGGATTTTGGGAGGATGGCAGTGGACGCGAGAGGAGGAGGATCTCAACAACGAGTTGCCGCTGCTCCAGCGCCGAATCCCGTGGCGCCGCCGCCACCACCGCAGCGACAAGAAGAGGATCACCATCATCGTCATCGTGAAGAAGACAATAACAGTCATGAGCAGCAGCAGCAACAGCACAATCATAATCATAATCAACAGCAGTCTACCAATAGCAACAACGGTGAACGGGTTTTCGCGGCGGTATCCAACTGGGTCGGCGACGACGTCGAACTTTCAAACAATCGCAAAGACCGATCTAGCAGAGACCGAAACAGATGGGACACGTCCAATTTACCGTCTTTTGCGGCGGCGCTCGTGTCTAACGATCAATCTGCATCTTCGTGGAGGCAAAAATTGCAAAGCGTCGAGAAACTCTTATGCGAAAACGACGGGAACGACATGGAAGACGCGTTAGCGTATAGTACGATTTACTTGTTTTGGATTTCAGTCGGGGCCATTTCGTGCGTGGAAGATGGAACGCATTACAGGCCAAACCATCACGCCGGCTCGGCTGAACGCATGTTTGGCAAAATCGAATCCATCGAAGGTACCGATAATATGTCCACACTCGCCGCAATTCGGCGATTACACCCGCGTTTACCCGCGTTTACAGCAGAGTTCACGCAATCCGTACCGTTAACGCGCATTCGAGATATCGCGCACGGAAAAGGAGACGAACACGGGAAGTGTCGAGAAGTCAGACAAGAAATTAAACACACGATTCAAAACAAATTGCACAGATGCGCTGGTCCAGAAGATTTAGTCGCCTCGGAGAAGATGCTGCAAAAACTCACCGCACCTGGGACGGATTACCCGAAAGCGTTCGTGGATGAGTTTGAAATCTTTTACAGAGAATTGAAAGAGTTCTTTAACGCTTCTGGCGTCGCTGAACGATTAGAAAAACTAGCCAACCAGGACGGCGGCTCGAAAAGCGCAGACGCGGCGAACGCATTTTTAAGAGCAAAAGCGAATGCAGATGATCAAAACGCGTCATTAAAATCACTTCTGGAAACGCTGCGGTTATTACACGAGTCACGAACGGAAATTGTTCGATCGCTCGAAAGCGGGAACATCCAAGACATGTCCGCTCGCCAACAGTGGCGATTGGCGGAAATTTCCTTGGAAGACTACGCGTTTGTCTTACTCTCTCGGTGCTCCAACCTTCTCGGCGCGGAAAGTGAGCCACCGAAGCAAAACTACACGAGCGAGGAGGTTAGTGAATGTCTCAATGCGCTCGCAGTATCTTTCGATACTTTGCATTTAAGCTCAAAAAGTGAAGAAATGCAGCGCGTCGCCGAAGACGCGCGAAAATTAGCCGGCGAATCGGCTTCTTTTCTCGGATCTAACGACGGCGGTTTACGAGTAAATGCCATCGCGGAACGCGCGAAACGTGCCGCAGAAAACTTTTGCGATGTGCTCGAGAACTTGTTTACGAACAGAGCGCATCAGCTCGGCCCGGCTTTAGGTATCGACAACTACGTGGTTGATATCTTCACCGAAGGGCAAATCAGAGCGTCGGTGGTGTTTCAATCCGCCAAGTTAGCCGGGGCATTAAGTAGAGCATCGAGAAATATCACCGGTGCACAAGGCTGGGATTGCGTCGTCCAATCGTCCGAAGGTGATATCGTGTATCCGCTGAGACGAGTTGAACGGTTAGATCCGAACTACTGTCGCGAAAACATCACGGAGCCGTGTATTTTACTTTGCGATTCTGCCGACGGCGACGAAGAGGTCTCGACCATGGGGCCAAACGTCATGGGCATTATTTTATCGCACGCCTTACCTCACTTATCACACTTGGCGCTACGTGCTAGACAATCCGCGGTCCCTTTAGTAGCCGTGGAAGATGGCGCGTTGACGGAAACGATACGTTCTTTTGAAGGGAAGAACGTGTTGCTTCGATCGAAACCGGGAGACGTGAAGATTGAGTTGACCGATGCGCCTGTTTCTGGCGGCGCTTCATCATCTGCTCCTGCCGCATCGACTGCTTCTGCGACAGCATCTACCGCCGCTACAATCTCTATAGCTGCGGATACGTCGTATGCGAACGATCCGTTATCCTTTGCGAAACTCTCGGAGAGCACGCTCGACTTTGCCGTCTCCGTCGCCGGTTCAAAATCCGCGTTTTGCGCGAAACTCGAAAAACTCTCCAGCGATTCGCATTCTTCGCCGTTTGCGTTTAGTGCGCCTACTGGTGTGGCTATTCCATTTGGCGCCATGGAAGTCGCGGCTGAGGAAGCCGGTAAAACGCAATACTTACAAGAGCGATTACAAATTCTTGATTCAAACGTTCCAGAAGTTGATTTGGAAGCCGCACGTCGGGAACTCTTCGCATTGGTCGAAAACGAACTTCGTCCGTCGCAAGAAGTGTACCAAAAAGTCTTAGCCGGTATGGGCGCGAGTGCAAACTCAAAAGCGTTCGTCCGCTCCTCTGCAAACGTGGAAGATTTAGCTGGCATGTCCGCGGCAGGTTTATACGACTCCATCCCGAACGTCGATTTACAATCGTACGACCAGTTCGCGTTGGCGGTATCGAAAGTCTGGGCGAGTTTGTACACAGCCCGAGCCGTCGCCTCGCGAAAAGCAGCGAGAGTTTCGCAGAAAGACGCCAAAATGTGTGCGTTAGTTCAAGTCGCTTTGAAACCGGAATGTTCTTTTGTTTTACACACGAAACACCCATTAACGGAGAGCGATCAAGACATGTACGCGGAGATGGCTTTAGGATTAGGCGAAACGTTAGCGTCTGGGAACGTGAGAGGCACGCCCTGGAGGTTCGACATCGCGAAAGCGACGAAAGAAGTCACCGTAAAAACATTCTCATCTTTCGGTGAAATGTACATCGCCGACGACTCCAACTCGGATTCGAGCGCGTTGCAAATGAAACGGGTCTTTTGCGATGACGGCAACCACTGGCTCACCACCGACGAAAAACGTCGAAACGACGTCGTCGGCGCAAAACTCGGTGGTCTCGGTATCTACTTAGAATCAACTTTAGGCAACGTTCCGCAAGACGTCGAAGGATGCTTGCTCTCGGACGGCACGCTGTGTGTCGTCCAAGCGCGCCCGCAACCGTAAAAAAGAAAAAATCAAATGCGCTTCTTACTACTTATAATACAAACGTATAATACACACGTATTGCCGCTAAAACTAACTCAAACAAACCGAATATCTCAAACGACTCCGTCCAACATCTCCAAATCTTCCATCGCGCCTCTCTCCAGCCCTTCCCGCAAGTACAACTTCTCCACTTCCGTTAACCTCTCGCCTAAATTTTTCAGCGCGACGAGAATCTCAATCTTTTCCCCTTCCAATTTTTCCCGCGCTCCTGCTCCTCCTCCTTCTCCACCACCTTGTTTACCCTTGTTTCCTCTGTTTTTGTTGTTGTTGTCGTTCATTAGTCTCGATTCGCGTTCGATGGTGTCCAACCGGTCTCTCAACCCATTTCTGTCCTTCTCAAAAAACAAAAAGTATATCTCGTCCGTCTTAAACGCTCGTCGAATTCGGTCTCGAGTAAACTGAAGTTTAACTTCATCGGACGACCACTCCGAAACGTTCAAAACACGACGACTTCGATTCTCATCATCATCATTCGATGATGCACACGTAATTTTAGCGCGTATTTTCTTGAATTTCTCCATCGAACGCGTCGTCTCTTCGCGCATGGATTTCAGAATCATCTCGTCGTCGATGCGTGCCACAAACGAAGGGTTGGATAAGTCCTCGAGTTGATTTTGTAACCGAATCACGTGTAAATCGCAGTTTTGTAAGAGCACGAGATCGTGAGGATCGTCTCTTTTTATGTCTGTGCGCGGGGTATCCTCGTTCTCGACGTCGACATCCATACCTATTTAATAGGTTTTGGAGTGAATTTTGTCCGGCATTTTCCTCAAAATGTCTGCCCTTTGTGTCACGCTTTTGTCGAGTCGCGGAAGCATTCTTTACGCGCCATCATCACCAACATCTCTCGAAAGAGGAAGAAGAAGCAGTTTTGGTCGATGTAGCAGTAGCGGCAAAAGTAGCAGCAGTACCAGAAAACTATCAGTAGTAAACCAAGCGGTTCCAGATGGCGTTCGTTACGGTACGTTTCAGAGCGACTTTTGTTTTCCCCTAACCACGAGTGTGTGTGCACACGCACTTGCGCTTAGCCCGCAAACGCGCGGTTTTTGGAGATGACGAAAAGAACTTTACGTATTCTGACAGAAGTCGAGAGCAGCGAGCATTTATGTGCGCGCTGCGATGTTCGCTTCGACTATTCCACAAGAGATTTCCGATCCAAGTTTAATTGTTTATTTCTCTCTCTCTCTTCCCCTAGCGTTCATACTGACATGTCGTATCACCTTTACATGTTGTGTTCTCGTTCTCTCTCTGTTTCTCTCAAAAACTCACTCTTCGTGTTAAACTCGCGGCGAACACAAACAACAGAATACACGAGCGACGACGAACGTTTCATGCTCCGCGCGATCGAACTCGCGAACACGGTGACGTACGAAGAGCACACGAACCCGAACCCAATCGTCGGGTGCGTTTTGGTCGACCCTTCGACGAACGAAATCGTCGGCGAAGGGTACCACCCGAAAGCGGGCGAGCCGCACGCGGAGGTGCACGCTTTAAGAGCCGCCGGGAAGAAGGCGAAAGGCGCGACCGCGTACGTGACTTTAGAGCCGTGCAATCACTTTGGGAGAACCGCGGCGTGTTCGAGAGCGTTGGTGGACGCGGGCGTGAAGAGGGTACTGATTGGCGCGTACGATACGGATCCAAGAGTCGCTGGAGGCGGTATGAAAACGTTGTTAGATCGAGGCATAGAAGTCGTCTGCGGGTGCAAAGAAAAAGAAGCGACGGAGATGAACCGGGCGTTTTTCGATAGGATTGAAAAGGAGAGACTCGAGAAAGAAGCGCAAACGCGACAGAATAAGACATAGAAGTAGGAGAAGAAGAAGAGCTAAAATCGACATCAGTCTCCGCGCGTACGCATTCTACTATGACCACAGTTTATACTCGGTTTTGATTTGATTTTTTTACTACAGCATTCTACTCCTCGTCTCCTCCGCGCGCTATTCGCGTGTTTGTTGTGTTTTGGAACTTCTCTCTCTCTCTCAATTCCGCCTGCCGCAATGCAACAAACTCCCAGCGCCTAAAAATAACGAAAACAAACCCGCGCTCCCTAACGTCGTCCGACCGATGTGCCGAACTTTCAGCATTCCTGGTATCTGCAACAAAAGAGGTTCGTCAGTAGTAATAACGGTACAAAGCATCATCTTCGTCATCATCAGCGCTTTAAAGTAGTTGTTTGGGGAAAAGCAAAGAGAGAAAAACACAACACATACCTTGTACGCGAACGCCTCGTAGGTCCCGTAACTCGCCCCGACGGCTCCACCGACGGCCCCGCCTAACGCCGCGCCCGTGAGCACTCTCTGCATGCACCTGTTGTCGCCCATTTATGTGTATATATTCGTGTCCTAAGATGCGTCACAATTATGACGACGACGACGACGGGGAAAATGAGACGAAGTTTTTCGCTCGCATCCTCTTCCTTTTCCTCTCTGATGAGGAACAAGAACACCGCGAACGATCTCGTCTTTAACTTAGTACCATCGACTGCTTTCATTTCTTTGTCGAGAAGAAGTCTGTGCGATGATTATGATGGCATCCTCGCTCCTTTTACGCGACAGTTCACGTCCTCGTCATCATCCAAAAACAGCAGCGGAGGACATGGTTTCCAATTAGGGGAGTTGTTCGCCGCTTCCGGTAGAAGACGAAGAAGTAAACGCGACGCTCTCTTTGTCGATTGGAAGAACAGCTCCACCAGTAAAACTTCTTCTGCTCGCTTCTTCCACGCTTCGTCCTCGTCTGTGCTCTTCTCGAACAAAGCGACGGAATCGGAATCAAAATTCACCGAAAAAGCGAACGAGTACTTGGAACTGCTCGGGGAAAAGCTCGAACAATGGGCGGACGACGAGATCGAGGAAGACGTGGAGTGCGATTATTCAGACGGCGTTTTGACCATTTCTTTAGGCCGAGAGAGAGGGACGTACGTGTTGAATAAACAAGCACCGAATAAACAGATATGGTGGTCCAGTCCAATATCCGGACCGCATCGGTTCGAGGAGGACGGCGCGCGGTGGGCGGACGCCAGGCGAGGCCAGGACGGCGACGATTGTTTGGACGATTTAGAGACAAAGTTAAGGAAAGAGTGGGGGGAGATTTTTAAGGGGAAGAAAGGGTTAGATTTGTAGTCGCGGCGCGCGTCGTGTTCTTGTGTATCAGTAATAGTAGTAATGTTTCAAAACATTTCCGCTCTTTTTTTCTTCAACATACGTACGTACTCGTGTAATTCTCTCTCTTCAAAGTTTGTCTTACTCGTGTCGTAAAAAATATCTGTGTTTTTCAACTCGTACAACTCATCAGCTCTTTGCGCGCGCACTCCATCCCTCTAAGTTCTATTCATCATCTGTGCAATGCTTTTCTATTCTGTCAGATAATGGATGTCACTCAACACCAGCGTCGACGCCGTCTGACGCTCGCGTTTCTGGCGTGATGTGTTGGAGTAACTCGCAAGGAGGTTTCAAAGGTAAAAAGAGTTCCGAATCCAACTGTTCCACCGTGCACGTCGGGCACATTCGGTCGCCCCAGACGTAAAACTTTCTCGCTTTCGTCGCTTCAATGCCGTTAAAATCGCAACTTCCAGCTAACGTGTACGCTCCCGAGTCTGGAAACAACACGTAATCGCCATTGTTGAGTTCCGTCATCATAGTGTCTCTCATGACACAATCGGCGGAATCGCAGGTGGGCCCCCAAATGGTACTTTCGTGTTGTAAACCTAAACGTAACTCGAGCTCAGGCATGGATCCATCCCCGGTGGATTTCAAAATATACGCCGGTGTTTCCAATCCGTCGTAAATGACGCCGTTGAAACATCCGTACAAGCCGTCGGTGATGTAATAATCGTAGTGTAAATCCCCGGACGCTTTCACGGTTTCGCGTTTACCGTACACCATCGACGCGATGGTAATCGGCGATTGCGCGAAATATCTCCCCGGCTCAGCGATAATTTTCAGCTTCGGCCATTGGTCTTTCGGAAAAATATCGTCTAACGCTTTCGCGATGATGGAAAAGTCGCACGGCGACTCGTCGATGTTACCCGTTTGATCGAACAGACCCGTATAGCCGCCACCTAAATCCAACAAGTTCATCTTGAAACCGTAATGATAGCCTTGTTGAAAAACATCCTTGGCTTGTTGGATCGCGTTTCTGTACGCGTTCGGGTTTCGGCTGGAGCTGCCGACGTGAAACGACACGCCGACGATATCCATGCCGAGCAATTGCGCCGTCGATAAAAGTTTCGGAATGTCGTCCATGTGCGCGCCGAATTTCGCGCCGAACGAAATCTTTGCCATCGGGTCGTCCGCTTTAATTCTTAAGACCAACTTGCACTCGTTTAATCGAGCGGCAAACATTTTGTGCAGCTCGGACTCGGAATCAAACGTGGTAAACTTTACTCCGTGCTCGGCGATGCAACGCAAATCCACCGGCCTCTTCACCGCGTGTGCCAAGATGATTTTATCCACGTCAATACCCAACTCTTTAATCAACTCCACCTCGCCCTGACTGGCGCAATCGAATCCAGCACCCAAAGCTGCCAACGTTGAAATGATCCCTCTATCCGGACAGCACTTCACGGCGTAATGTGGCGTCACTCTCGGCATCCTCTTCTTCAAGTGCTCGTACAACTTTACCACGGCGTGTAAATCAATCACCGCGAACGTATCCTCCAAACGCATGTCGTTTACGAGTTCCAAACACCTTTCCCTAACGTCATCCATCGACCTCGACGAGATCGGTTGCACGTCGAATGTCTTCCGAATCTCTTCAAAGTTGAATTCATCCGGTACCGCCTCCTCGAAATCAATCGCGTCTTGTTGCGTGTCGTCCATCAGCGTCTCTTCGAAACCAGCCGTTTCCGCCAAACCTTTCACGATGACCGCCAACTCTTCCGGAACAAACTGCTCCACAAAATCCGGATCGGCTTCCCCAGCCTCAACGTACGTCTCCAAAGAGTTGATGACCTCAAATGCATCCGTCAACTGTTCCTCGGTAACTAAAATCGGCGTTGGATACCCGTTGTTTTCTTGTCTGTCCTCGCGGAGCGATTTCATCACCTCGTTCGATAAGTACTCGCTCCTCTTCCTTCGAAACGAGCTCGAACTCCTTCCGCCGCCGCCGCCGAGGTTCTCTTTCATGTCATCCGCCGATGATTCGTTCTCCGCATGACCCATCGTCACGTTCGTTCGAAAACCGTTCGTTATGTTCATCCCTCCTCCTCCTCCTCCTCCTCTCGGCGACAACATCCCTTCTCTTCGTTCGTCCCACGAAGACGACGCCTTGAAGCTTCCCACTCGTACGATTTCCTCGATATTCTCCGCCAAATCGTCGAATATCCCGCTCTCCTCGATATCCTCCGCCGCCTCTTCCAAAACCGTCTTGATTTCCTTCATGGAGTACTCCGGTTGGTCCTCCTCGTCCATGTCTTCGATTCGTTTTTGTTGCTTCAACTCTTCTTCATCCTCGACTTCATCCTCGTCGTCGTCCGAGACGGCACCTTTGAGCAACGCGTGCGTGAGAAGCGATTGACGCCGAGGGGGTCGTTCCTCATCGTTCATACCCCCCGTTCTTCTTCTCGAGCCACAAAAGGCACAAAAAAGTGAAACCAAGAAGGTAAGTGAAACGTGTGAATGTGATTTTGCGCTTCGTAGTCACTGCTCGTACTCAAGAAGCGCGGTAAAAGAGTGATGCGTTTCATTTTGGGTTTTGGAAGATAAAACGAGAAACAGTTAAGCAAGACAAGCCTGAATGTAATAACGCCGACGAAAAAGGTGTACTACGAGGAATAGGATGTCCACATCGATCGGAATGTAAAAACAATTCGACATAATTCGAACTCTTTTTACCATCCTTAAGCGTTAAAATCTCTCGAGAAAGACTTTTGTGTTAATACTACTGATGATTATTAGTGTTAAAATTCTCCGTCGAAGGAGGTCTACTACACGCGAGCGCTTCCGTCGCTCTCCGTCGGCGAGGTGCTCGTTCCGCTGTCGCGTAATATTTCGCGCTCTAAGGAATTGCTACGGTCGGATTCGTTGGTGTCGTCGGCGTCGTCGCGGGCTTCTGCGCAGCACGCCGTCGTGCCTGCGGTGATTTTGCCTCCACCGTCGGAGCTGTAGACGGAAAAAATGGCGTGGCCCAACGTGAGACCGAGGACGACGCAGAAGAATAACGGGACGTGGTACGTCATGGAGACGAGCATGAGGAGGTAACCGGCGGTCACTTGAAACGCGTATAAGAGAAGCGTCAACAACGTTGTCGTCCGGTCGATAGGTCGAGTTGATTTTCCCGAACCTGCGCCTCCCCCGCCCCGAACTTTGCGACGCAACTTGGCGCAGAGTTCGATGGACATGCCTAGGAAGATGGTAAATAGACAAGCGGCGAAAACCAAAGCGGGCGTTTTCAACGACCACGACTCGAAGAAGAACGCGACGCACGGTTGATTTGCGTCCGTTCCGGACGAGAACCCATCCATAAACATAGTTGTTGGAGGGATATTCGAGTTGCACTGACCACCAGAGCTTTCATTTGGAACGGCTGGACAGGCTGGAGCACAACTGTCGCAGTGCGCCTCCGCACCGTTGGCGCCGAAATCGTCCGGCCAAATTTTTTCCGTGCCAGACTCTTGACATTTAGCCGTGGAAGCGTCACACCCTGTTGGAATCGGTTGGCAGCTGAGCCAGCAGTAAATGGTACCTTCCGCGCACGAGCCGTCGTCGGCCAATATTCGTCTTTGCGGAACACGCGATCTCGATTCGTCGTCCGTAGTAGTCGTCGGTAATCCATCGCATGCCGCGGAGACGTAATCTATTACGTCAGAAGAGGATCCACTCGTTTCTTTTACATCTTCAATTCCGTTTATTCCATTCACGAGCGCTCTCGCACCATTCAACCATTCGCCAAAGTTCAAATTGACGTTCAAGTCCGGATGCTCGTCGCTCAAGTTTGGCAGAATCATTCGACCAAACCAGGCTCTCGTTTCGCCTCTTTCCAAAGCGACAGCGTGAGTTGGGATTTTGATCTCGTCTAATAAGCTATTCGTAGTGCTAACGCGATCGTGTCGTTTTGGGTGCCACGCGCGAGCGGCTTCTCCTAACAAAACGAGCATGCCGTCGCTTGGGATGTCGAAGGAAACGCCGTCGACGATCAAACCTCTCGATCCCGCCTGGTCGTCTTTCCCGTTCACCCACGCCGGAGTCATCACGATAGCAACACCAACGTCCGTGTGTTCGTGTTTCCCTTGCGCTTTCTCGCTTTTATTTACTCTTACATTCTTTTCGGAGGAACTCGACGATGACGAATCCTCGCTACTCGCGTACACGTGAAAATGATCCAACGAAGCCTCCGAACGCAACGCGTCGTTAAAAAAGTTCCTCTCCATCCTCGACGGTCTCCTAGTCCTATCCTCTTCCTCGTTCGAGTTTAAAATCGCATCGAGTCTCGGCAACGTCGCTCGACTCACGACGTCCGCGAAATCCCTTAACTTTTCCAACTCTCTTCGCAAATCGAACCCGTCCTCGCCCTCGTCCTCGCACTCCCCGTTCACGTCCATCGACAACCGTTTATTCGCAAACTCCGCGAGCGTGCTTCGCTCGATCTCGGGATGTTCTTTCGAATACGTTTTTGAGTTGCGTAAGAACACGTCTTCTTTTTCGTCTTCTTTCTTCGTCTTCTTTGTCGATGTCGCGCATTCGGCCAAGCGTCTTAAACTTTTCTCTCTCACTTCTTGGAACCCTTTCAGCCCTTTGACGAAGAGAACACCCGGGGCGTTTTTGCCGAAAAACGCGCGTTTCACGATGTCGTCGTGCATACCCGAGCGCAAGGATTGGACGTTTGGAATCGTCGGCAAGAGGAGAGCTTTTTTCTTCTTCTCGACCATCGTCATCTTCTTCTCTAAACCCAATTCTTCGCCGTGAACGACGAGGAATGTCACGCCGTAATCGTCGTTCAACAGCATCACCAACAACGCGAAAACGACGAGGACACAGACGCGAAGAAAAGGAGAAAAATAAGTCATCATCGTTTACGTCGTTTACGTCGTTTACGTCGCTTCTTCTTCTTCTTTCTCTTCTTCTTCTTCTTTCTCTTCTTCTTCTTCTTCTTTTAAGAGTGACTAAATGAATAAATACAAGTGTTACTGGAAAATGGAGGATTCCCTTTAGAAGTAAAAAGGGGCATGCGAGCAAAAAAATCTTCAAACATAGAGCGTAGTTTTACTACGAGAGAGAGAGAGA
>Ga0209335_10000083_pt1 | contig 92787 bp, 110 predicted proteins | sample COG_09_FD_184753 | JGI IMG/M metagenome (GOLD analysis project Ga0209335, IMG submission 184753) | Pelagic Microbial community sample from North Sea - COGITO 998_met_09 (SPAdes) (version 2) | ecosystem: Environmental > Aquatic > Marine > Neritic zone/Coastal water | place: Helgoland, sampling...
AGCCAAGGCCAAAGTTTCTAAAGTTAAAAAATTTGATGATTACTTGTCAGTGGAAATATCTACACCCAAAGGATTTAACAAGAATCTAAAAAGAGGTGCTAGCATTTCTGTCAACGGGGTTTGTCTAACCTCAAAAGATAGTGGCTCTAAATTATTAAAATTTGACGTGATTGAAGAAACTCTTGATAGAACAAATCTCAAAAATATTACGAAAGGAGATATGGTTAATCTTGAAAGATCCATCAAAGCTTCAACAGAGATTGGCGGACACTTAATGTCGGGACACATTCACTTTTCGGGTAAAGTAAAAAAAATTGTGGATAAAAAAAATACTAGGGATATGCAAATCACTTTAGCTAAGAAATATGCTGACTATGTAATGGAGAAAGGATATATAGGCATAAATGGTTGCAGCTTAACAATTGGGAAAGTTAATGTAGGTGATTTTAATATCCACCTAATACCAGAAACATTGGATATCACTAACTTAGGTCAATTATTAAAGGGCAGTCTAGTAAATATAGAGATAGATCAAAACACAATAACTGTAGTCAATACTGTGAAGAAGACTTTAGCTACTAAGGTATCTGGCTAATACTGCCATTCGTATAGCTACACCATTTGCAATCTGGTTTCTTATAACTGAATTATCAGATTGATAAACACTTTCTGATATTTCAATATAATTTACAGGGCCTGGGTGCATCACAATAACATCGCCTCTAGCTTGCTCTACTCTCTCAGAAGTCAATTCATAGGCATGTTTATAATCGTCAAGATCGAGATTCAGCTCCTCTTCGAATCGCTCATACTGAATTCTCAAAGTAATAATCACGTCAGCATCTTGAATAGCTAGATCTAGGTCTGGCTCATATTTACCCAAGGCTGGATCTAAATATTTAGAGCACATGCTTGGATGACCACAGAATGTTAATGAATTGAAAGAAAAGTTAGATATTCCCTCAACAAAAGAGGATGTGACACGAGAATGATCTAGATCTCCAACAATAACAATATTTAAATCATCTATTGACCCTTTGCTATCAATGATTGTCATTAGATCAATTAAAGCTTGTGTTGGATGAGATATAGAGCCTTCTCCACCATTGATAAAAACCATTTCAGGCATGTATTCTTCTAGTTCGCGAATGACTGAATCTGGATGTCTAAGAACGCATAAATCAACTCCCATTAAACCAAGAGCATCAACTGTCTCATAAATTGATTCTCCTTTTTCAATTGAAGAACTTGAGGCATCAAATCCAACTACGCTGCACCCAAGATTCTTAGCAGCAATCTCAAATGATGATTTGGTTCTTGTACTAGGTTCACAAAAAACATTTGCCACTGTCTTATCTGGAAACAAATTTTCTTTCTTAAAAGAACCATCGTCATTTTTAAAATTCTGAGCGAACTTTATGAGATCCAATATCTCTTGTTTAGATAAATCATTTATTGATAAAAGACTTTTATTCATCTAGTACAACCACTGCATCCATTTCTACATTTACTCCAAGAGGAAGCCCTGAAACCTCAACAGTTGCTCTAGCGGGATAAGGAGACTCAAAGTGGCTCTCCATGGCATTGTTAACAATAGAAAAGTCACTCATATCTGTTATATATATAGTTAATTTAACAATATTAGACAGATTCGTATTTGCAGCTTCACATATGGCGCTTAGGTTCTTAATCACTTGCTCTGCTTGTTCTTCAATAGAGGAATTCATTAAATCCCCAGTGGAAGGGTTTAGTGCTACTTGACCAGAAACAAATAGAAAACCACCCGACTTGACAGCCTGTGAGTATGGTCCAATAGCCTTTGGAGCATTTTCTGTAAAAATTATTTCTTTAGTCATCAGATTTATCTCTCTGTAAAATGTTGGTTTTGTTAAAAATAGAATTGTACATAATTAAAGACATTTAGGTCCTATTATTTATCATTAATGTCCCTTACGCAGCTGGCAGTAAATTTCTTGGATCGCACCTTAGACATAATTCTTTTAAGTTCATCAAGATTTTCAATATTTGCTTCTATAGAAAACTCAGAAAACTGTTTATCAACTGCTTTAGTATTGACTTGCTCAATATTCATTCCAGATTTAGCAAATATAGAAACAATATCTGATAAAACTCCTACTTTATTTTCTGTTGTAATCTTAAGCAACACTAAGTACAAATGAGCTTTTTTAGAAGCTTCCCAGTATGCAGAAAAATATCTAGGGTCTTTATTAATATAAGGTGCTACCTGCTTGCATCTCTGATGATGAACCACTATTCCTCTTTCTGTATCAGAGTGGGCAATTACAGGGTCTCCTTGAATTGGATGACAGCACTTTGCAAATACTACTGAAACTCCTTCAATATGATTGTCTATAATTGCAACAGTTCTTATTTCAGAAACTTCTTTTTCTTTTCTAATTTGTAATCCTGAATAAAAACGCTCAGCAACAATATTTCCAGTACGCTTACCCGATCCAAGATCAGTTAAGAGTTTATTTAATGTTGTTACGCCTATTGAATCGAGAACTCTTTTTAATGTACTTCCTCTGTAATCTTCTAAGGACTTTCCTGATCTTTTTAACTCTGATTCCAGCATTAATTTTCCAGCTTTTCTTGCAGAAGAATTCTTTTGATTTCTCAGTCTTGAGCGAATACCACTTCTTGCCTTGCTTGTTACAACAAAGTTAAGCCAAGCAGGATCTGCGTCTACTGGATATTGAGATGTAATAATCTCTACTGTTTGTCCACTTTCAAGCTCGATATTTAGAGGGGCCTCCCTTCTATTTACCTTGCATCCAATTATGCTATTTCCAAGTCCAGTATGAACCTCATAAGCAAAATCAATAGGTGTTGCTCCAGTTTTAATTGCATACACATGACCTTTAGGTGAAAACAAATAAACCTCATTAGGTTCTAAGTCTTTTTTGATTGATTCAGCAAATTCAATTGAGCTAGTAGATTTTTTTTGAAGATCAATTAAGCCTGACAGCCACTTACTTGCTCGTAATTCTGGTCCTCTTTTGCCATCATTGGTTTTATAGCTCCAATGAGCAGCTATCCCCATATTAGCAGTAGCCCACATACTTCTTGTTTGTATTTGAACTTCTATTGGGAAAGCATTTAAGGCTAATAAACTTGTATGGAGAGCTTGATAACCATTTATTTTGGGTATGGCTATGTAGTCCTTAAATTTATTTTCAATTGGTGAAAAATAATTATGAATAATGCCTAGAGCTCTGTAGCAGTCATCTACATTATCAACAAGAATCCTGAACCCATAAACATCTAAAATTTCAGAAAATGGTTTATGTTTTTTCTTAATCTTATTATAAATACTGTAAATATTTTTTTCTCGTCCTTTAACAGCTGCATTCTCTATGTCATTTGATTTCAAATGACTCTTAAGTTCTTTCCTTATTTTTTCAACAATCTTTTTCCTGCCCCCACTTGAACTATCTATAGCATTCTCAAGCATTTTAGCCCTCATTGGATGAATACATCTGAATGAAAGATCTTCTAATTCTGCTCTTAAATCCTGCATTCCAATTCTTAATGCTAGTGGGCCATAAACCTCTAATGTTTCTCTTGCTTTTTGAATTTGCTTGAACCTTGGAACGTGCTCAATTGTTCTCATGTTATGAAGGCGATCACATAATTTTACTAGAATGACTCTGACATCATTAGCCATTGCTAAGGCCATCTTTTGCAGATTATTTGCATTTCGCTCTGCTTTGTTTTGCATATCTAAATTACTTAATTTACTAACGCCATCAACAATATTTGCAACATCTTCTCCAAAATATTTGGATAAATTATTTTTTTGTATATTGCAGTCCTCTAATACATCATGCATGAGAGCTGCACATATTGAATCTGGTCCAACTTTTAGACCTAGCATTATTTTTGATACTTCTATCGGATGTGAAATGTAATCTGAGCCGTCTTTCCTCTTTTGGCCCTGGTGTGCATAAAACGCAAATGTATATGCCTTCTGAACTTTTTTGATATCTTTATAGGAAAGATAGGATTTGGCTTCTTTAAACATAGATACAGGAAGTTTAATAACTTCTGTATCTGTAAAATTTATTAATGCGTTGTTGGGTAGAGCTGTTTCAGTCAAATTAGCCCTCCAAATTATTTAACCAGTTGTTTCTGTTTCTTCATTTCCTGGTGTTGAAAATTCATCAAGCAATAGATCTTCTTCTAAGGTTCTATCTAAAGTCTCTTTATCTAGAAGCCCTGCTTCAATCTCTCTTAATGCAACAAGAGTTGGCTTATCATTATCCCATTCAACAAGAGGGTCTCTACTTGTAGTTGCAAGCTGTCTCGCTCTTTTAGAGGCCATAATTATTAAATCAAACCTACTTGGTATTATTTGTAAACAATCCTCTACTGTAATTCTAGCCATATTATTTCTCCTGGGTCGTGTATTCTAATTGGTATTTACCCATTAAGACAGTAAATTTTGTAAGATCTTTGCACTTTTTTCATTTTCAGACTCAGCATAATCATTGTTATAGATTATAGATAAGAGGTTATTTAATGCATCCTCAAAAGCATCATTAAGAACTCTATAATCAAAATCTTTTGCATATGTTAATTCATTTTTAGCATTTTCTAGCCTTCTTTGTATAACGTCATTGGAATCTAAACCTCTTGTATTTAACCTATTTTGAAGTTCTTTTATGCTTGGAGGTATTATAAAAATTGATGTGCTATCAATGCCTGCGTCTTTAATCTGCATAAATCCTTGAACATCTATATCAAGGATAATATTAATGCCCTTCTCTATCCTTTCATTTATATAAGACCTCAGAGTTCCGTATTGGTGATGATAATGAACAGTCGCGTGCTCCACGAATTCATTTTTTAATTTTAATGAATCGAACTCCTCATCAGAAATAAAAAAATAGTCTTTACCATTTTCTTCGCCATGTCTTGGCTCTCTAGTTGTTGCAGATATTGAAAGCTCAATATTCTCATTAGAGTCTATAATAGACTTAATTAAAGAAGACTTGCCAGCACCTGATGGTGCGGAGATTACAATTAGTTTTCCTTTTTGATTATTCAATATTCTGTGCCTGTTCCCTCATTTCCTCAACTGAAAGTTTCATGTCTAATGCCAATTCTTTATATGATGGCTCATCAAGCTTTACTGATAATGTACTTGTTTCTCTAAATAGCTCTTGAAGAACAAAATCAATTTTCTTACCACTGGTTTTTTTTGATGTTAGCTCTTCTTTTAATGAATTAGAGTGGAAATTTATTCTTTCAACTTCCTCGGCAACATCATGTTTCAAAACAAGCAAAGCAACCTCTTGCTCTAATCTACTTTTATCAAGGCTTAAAGACAACTTAGCAATTTTATTTATTAAATTGTCATATCTTTTCTTTACAAGCTTTCTATTTACAGTTGAAAGCTTTAAAGCATTCTTTTCAATAAGATTTATTTTCTTAAGAAACAGTTTTTCAATTTTTGATCCCTCTGTAATCCTATCATCAAGGAGATTATTTAAAGATTCTGTAAATACTTTCTTAACTAAACTAAGTTTGATATTTGTTTTTTGTTCAACGCCAATTATTCCAGGCATATCTTTAATATCTTTAAAGCTTAGATTCTCAGACTTTATGTCTTTGATATCCTTTATTGTTTTTAATAGATTATTGAGTGATGCGCGATTTACAGTATATTTATTCTCTATTGGAAAATTTAATTTGAATCTCACATCGACACTTCCACGTCGCATTTTCTTTGATGCTAAATCTCTTACATACACATCAAGCTCACTATTTAAGTCATTTGGTTTTGTAGAGATTTCAAGAAATCTATGATTTACAGTCTTAATTTCACAATAAATCTCAACCTTTTTATCTAAGTAGCTTGAAGATCCAAACCCTGTCATGCTTTTTGTCATAGTTTATTGTATTTCGCTTAAGTATTTTGTTCTAGGCTTAAAAATCAAATGAAAAGCCTAATTCTTTTAATTTTATGTTTGAGATGCATCTTTTCGATGAATCCATGGTTATATCTTCTGAGCAATGAATGATATTATTTTTTGTCTCAATTATAGGAGTGGGTTTATTGATAAGAAAATCTATTATTTTTGCTGCGCTGTTTCTGTTGAGCCTATTAAAAGAATGTTTTTTAGAGGTATCAGAATAAAGTCCTGAAAACCTTAAAATAGTTAGTTTAGCTTTATAACAATCCCTTAGAGATGACTCATAATCTTTTATTATCTTTCCTCTGAAATCACCTGGAATGGGCTCTGTATCTTCTGTTAAGTTGCCAGTTTGATCTTCGCCAAATACACGAGTTGATGATATTGCAATAATATTGTTATAAGTAATAAATTTAAGTGCATCATTAATATTTTTTATAGATGTTAAAAAACCATCTACATAACCACTTTCTGACATTTCACTTGGCTTAGGTATCACAATTACAAAATCAAAATTAATATCTTTAATAGGAAATGGCTTAGATAAAAGCCAATCCCAAGAAAAATGATTCACACCCTCTTCTTTAACTATGCCTCTGCTTAAGGCATAAATATTAATATCTTGATTACAATGCGCTCTTAATCTTCGACCAATATCACCGTAGCCTATTATTAGGATATTTTTCTTCACGATTTAATTTAACATATGATCCAGAGAATTAACCCTGGATCATAAGAATTTGAAAGTACTTTTATATACTTAAAAGAGGAGCTATAACTAAACTGACAATAGCCATAACATTAATTAATATGTTCATTGCTGGACCAGAGGTATCCTTAAAAGGATCTCCTACAGTATCTCCAACAACAACAGCAGCATGAGTATCTGAACCCTTGCCACCAAGATTTCCTTTTTCAACATATTTCTTAGCGTTATCCCATGCCCCACCAGCGTTTGCCATCATTAAGGCCAAAGATACACACCCCAGAAGACCACCAGCAAGCATTCCACCAAGAGCTTCGGCGCCAAGGACAAAACCAACTAATGCAGGCATACCTACAGCAATAACCCCAGGAAGTAACATTTTCTTTAAAGAAGCCTGAGTTGCTATTTCAACACATTTTTCAGAATCTGGATCTGCGGTTCCTTCCATCAATCCATCAATTTCTTTAAATTGTCTTCTTATTTCATTAATCATTTCGAATGCTGCATCACCAACGGCTTTCATTGTGATAGATGCAATAGCAAATGGGATACAGCCGCCAATAAACATTCCAACAAGAACAATTGGTTTTGTAAGTGCTAAAGAGAAGTCTGGGTTATTTAAAGATACAACAGCAGAGAAGGCTGAAATAATTGCAAGCGCAGCCAAAGCAGCAGCACCAATAGCAAAACCTTTACCAATTGCTGCAGTAGTATTACCCAGCTCATCTAATGAGTCTGTAATATCTCTAACTTCCTTACCCATCCCTGACATTTCTGCAATTCCACCTGCATTGTCTGCAACAGGTCCATATGCATCAATTGCCATAGTGATACCAACTGTCGACAACATTCCAACAGCTGCAATACCTACACCGTAAACACCTGAAAGCCCTGTAGAAACAAAAATTATTGAGGCAAGAATCACGATAGGAATAACAACAGATTCCATTCCTACTGCAAGACCAGAAATCATAACTGTAGCTGAACCAGTCTCTCCTGACTCTGCAATACTTCTAACAGGTTTGTTTTCAGAATCTGTATAGTATTCAGTTATTAAGCCGATTAAAACTCCACCAACAGCACCAGCGATAACACACCACCAAACTGCAGTTGATACACCAGGAAGTGAATCAATTAGAACCCATGCAAAGCCCACAAATATAACTGGTGCTAGCATTGTTCCTGATCTTAAAGCACTTGCAGGCGCTTTTGCTGATTGAAGTTTCACTATTATGATTCCTATGATTGAGGCAATTAATCCAACAGAGGCAAGCAATAAAGGAAGCATCATCATATCTTGAGATCCCAAGGTGTATGCAATAGCAATAGATGCAATCATAGAACCGCAATATGATTCAAAGATATCAGAGCCCATTCCAGCTACATCACCAACATTGTCTCCAACATTATCAGCAATAACACCAGGGTTTCTTGGATCATCTTCAGGAATACCAGCCTCAATTTTGCCAACTAAATCAGCACCAACATCAGCACTTTTTGTGAAGATGCCTCCACCAACTCTTGAGAATAAAGCAACAACAGATGCTCCCATTCCAAAACCTTCTAATGCATGAACATGTCCATCGCTAAAAAAGAAATATAATCCACCAAGGCCAATTAGACCAAGAGATGCTACACAAAGCCCCATTACCGAACCACCATAAAATGAAACTGATAAAGCTGCGGAAGCGCCATCTTGCTGAGCAGCAGTTGCTGTTCTAACATTTGCTTTAGTGGCGGCATACATGCCTATGAAACCAGCTAAAGAGGAAGCTGCCGCACCAGTAATAACTGCAATTGCAGAATGAACACCCAAAGCTATGTAAACCAATACAACTAAAACAGCCATAAAAGCTAATAGATACTTATATTCAGTTTTCATAAACGCTAGTGCGCCATTGTGGATTTGATCACCAATTTTTTTGACTTTATCTTGGCCATCTGGATATTTCATTACTAGTCTGTAAACTACAAGTGCAGCTACCATGCCGACCAAACCTAGTAATGGTGGAATTAATAAAACATTCATACGGAACCCCTTTTTTTAAAAAAGCATTCTATCAAATTATTGTAAAAAAGACCTATTTAAATACTATTTATTGTAAATATTTTTATCAAGTAGGCCTTCAGAATTTGCCACAATACATGCAACTGCCGCATCGCCAGTAACATTTACAGATGTTCTTAACATGTCCAAGATTCTATCTACTGCTAATATTATTCCTATTGCTTCCAAAGGAAGGCCAAATTGTTGCAATATTATTACTAACGTTATGGTCCCAGCCGAGGGAACTGCAGCAGTTCCAATCGAGGTTACAACAGCCAAAATAACAACCTGAATATATTGAATAAGAGATAGATCAATTCCAGACATTTGAGCAATAAATACTGTAGCCATCCCCTGCATAATTGCAGTTCCATCCATATTTATGGTTGCTCCAACTGGTATAACGAATGATGCAACATTTTTATTAACGCCAAGATTATCCTGAACTGTTTTTAGGGTTACAGGAATAGTTGCTGCGCTTGATGATGTTGAAAAAGCAAAAATAGCCACTTCTCTCATTTTTTTATAAAAAGTTGTTAGGCTTAGATTTGTAAATATTTTAAGAATTAAAGAATAAGTGACAACCGCATGAATAAATAAGACTGCTATTAATAAAGCAACATATTTAAAAGCTTCTTGGAAAATATCTAACCCATCAGCAATGACAAACTTTCCTATTAAACAAAATACACCAATAGGTGCAAATGCAATAATCATTATTACAAGCTGCATGAAAACAGTATTAAGCTTTTCAAAAGACTCACTAAAATTATTAGTTAAATGATTTGTTTTATTTAAGGCTAGGCCAAATAAAATACTAAAAAATACAACAGCAAGCATTTGGTTGTTAGCCATGGCCTCAATAATATTTGAAGGGAAAATATCAAGAACAGTCTCATAGATGCCTTGACCCTGAGGCAGTTTTTCTGGAGGCGCTATATTAGAAGAATATCCAGATCCAGGTTTAAAAATAGAACCTACAATTAAAGATAGAGAAACTGCAATTGCAGTAGTAGATAAATACAAGGCAACAGTCTTAAAAGTTATATTCCCAAGACTAGTCATATTTGTTAATGATGAAATTCCTGAAACAAGTGAAAAGAAGACCAAGGGAACAATAAGAAGTTTCAGTAAATTCACAAATATAGAGCTGCCTAAATTAAATATATAAGTTTCTATAAATTGTTTAATCCCAGATGGAAGAAAATTTGTATAAAAAAGAATTGCGCCAACTACAAAACCTATAAACATTCCAAGAAGAATATTTCTTGTTAAATTCTTAGGCGCGTCAATCATTAGATTTCTATCATATCAAAATCTTCCTTCCCAACACCACATTCTGGACATAACCAATCATCAGGCACATCATCCCAAGCTGTTCCTGGCTCTATTCCATCATCCGGCCAACCTAATTCTTCATCATAAATTAAGCCACACACTATGCATTCCCACTTTTTAAATTCCATAATTTGTTAAATGTTATAAATATTAATAAAAAAACTTGCGAGTATAATATCAGAATTATAAAACATGACTATGCAGCTTAAACAAATTTCATCATGGAAAACATTTGATAGCATCCATAAGGATGTGAAGGATGAATACGTTAAGTCTTGGCTTCTTGAAAAAGGTCCAATTACAAACAGAATAAGTATTAATAATAGTTTTAATCTAGAGTTATTGAGCGATGCTATTTCAAATGTTCTAGAGCAAGATCAATTATTCCTTGGCTCCTTATCAAAAGAATTTAAAGTTAGAGAAGTCATTCTTCATGGAGATGGCATTCCAATGGTATTTGCTAGAACTATAATTCCCTTAATAACCATTCAGGATGGTTTAGCTGAATTGGGTGAATTGGGACAGAGACCTCTAGGAGATATTTTATTTGAAAAAAAAATATTTAAGAAAAAAGATTCTGTATATTCATCATTTGAATTTAAGAAAAATATTTTTTGGGGAAGAAAAATAAAATACTTAGTAAATAAACAACCATTCTCAGTAATGGAGGTTTTTCTTTTCAAGAATGAAGACTAAAATAATAAGCTACATCAGACTTGCTAGGCTTGATAAGCCAATTGGTATTTATCTTTTATTATGGCCTGCATTGCTTGGTCTTCTGCTTGGAACGATTGCTGAGGGATATATTGATTTTGAAAATATACTTATTGTTGTAATTGGTTCAGTCTTAGTAAGATCATGTGGCTGTGTTATAAATGATATCAGCGACCACGACTTTGACAGGTTAGTAGAAAGAACAAAAAATAGACCACTTGCATCACGAGAAATTTCAGTGAAAGGTGCATGGATCTTTTTTTCTTTTTTATCTTTGGCCTCACTAAGCTTACTCTTGATCACTCCCCCGCTAACTATAAAACTAGCATTATTCTTTTCACTTCTAATTCTTTTTTATCCATTGGCTAAGAGATTTTTAAAAGCTCCTCAACTTATCCTTGGTATAACATTTGGTTCGAGCTCATTAATATCGTATTCGCTTCAATCTGCATCATATACACCATCAATAATTGTTTTATATTTTGGTCTTATAGCCTGGATAGTTAGCTTCGATACTTTCTATGCTCTTGAGGACATTGATGATGATAGGAAGATTGGTATTAACTCTACTCCTCTTTTGTGGGGTGAAAAGGCCACAACGATTGCTAACTTTTTACATATAATTTTTTTATTTACCCTTTCACTAATTGCATATATAAATTCATTTTCTATATTTTTCTTATTTACAATGTTTTGCTTAATAGCACTTTTTTATTTCCAAAATCAGTTAGTTAAAGAAAAAAGGTTTTTAGAAGCTTTCAAATTAAATAACTATGTCGGCATGGTTGCGGTTTTCAGTTTTACTTTAGAAATATTTTTTTTATAAAAGATGACTATCGAAAACAAATTTCTAAATAAAATTTCTGACATATCTAAAATCGATTTTAAGAATAACCTTAATGGTTATAACTCCCCATTTATGTCGTATGAGTTTTTACAGTCACTTGAAGAAAGTGGATCTGTTGCAGTGTCTTCAGGCTGGGATCCGTTCCATTTTGCATCCTATGATGATGAAAGACTTAATGGTTTTATGCCTTTATATATTAAAAATAATAGTCAAGGAGAGTTTGTGTTCGATCATCAATGGTCATATGCACTTAACAGAACAAATAGAAATTATTATCCAAAGCTTCTGAGCGCCATACCATTTACGCCATGCGAAACAAAAAAAATTATAACAAGTGATAACAATGATAATAATTGTATAGAGATAACCAAACAATTGATGGAAGAAAAAAATATTGAAACCTGGCATATTCTTTTTCCAAACCAAGATGCTGGCAAGCAACTTATTTCTAATAATTTTATAAAAAGAAGTGGTTATAGGTTTGTCTGGAATAATAAAAAATATCAAGAATTCGAAGATTATCTTAAAATTTTTACATCCAGACAAAGAAAAAATATTAAATCAGAAAGAAAAAAAATAAAAGATCTTGGCATCACATTTGTAACAAAAGATTGGGATTCAATCACAGAAAAGGATTGGGATGACTTTTATCTTTTTTATAAAAATACTTACTTGGAAAGAATGCAATCGCCATACTTAAATAGAAAGTTTTTTAAGCATATCCATAAAGATAAAAAAATACTTAAGCCCGTTCTCTTTTTTGCTGAATATGAAAATAAAAAGATTGCCGGATCATTATGCTTTCACGGGGAAGATACGCTGTATGGAAGGCATTGGGGAGCATTTAAAAATATTGATAATTTGCATTTTGAATGCTGCTATTATCAAGGTATAGACTATTGTATTAAAAATAATATTAAATTTTTTGATCCTGGCGTTCAGGGAGAGCACAAAATTAGAAGAGGTTTTGAACCTCAGTCTTGCGACTCATATCACTTCGTATTAAGAGAAGATTTTAGAGATGCAATCAAGAACTTTTGTTATGAAGAGAGTAAATCTATTGAAAATTATCTTAAGGCATGTGAAGAATATACACCTATAAAAAAAGAATATAGAATTTAGAAATGATTAAAACCTTGCCAATAACCTCCCATCATATAGCAATTTGTGAAGGTAACTTTTTAAGATTACAAAGGCTTCTAGGAGAGTTTAATCAAGATAGCTATGAGTTTGAAACAGTAAATCCTGATTCATCATCACTAAATATTAGCTTTGTTATATTAAATAGAACCAAACATACGCTTACTGTTGAGGCTAAACAAATCTCAAATCCAGAAGAAAGAATAAATACATTTATTTTAAAAATACAAATAAGTATTGATGCAAAGTTAGCGGAGGTACATTCGTATCAGGGCGAAAAATCCTTATCCTTTTTTACAAAACTATCCACCATTCAGTCACTAGATGAGAAGGCTCAGCAAAATAGATTTCTTACTGAATGGCTTGAGAGTATTTTTATAGCAGGCATTGCATCAAAGGATAGTCTTCAAAGAATTATTAAAAATGAATAAAACTATTTTATATTTTCATGGCTTTAAATCATCCTCTGATTCAACTAAAGCACAAAACTTAAAGAAATTTATTAAAAAAAATACTAAAAATACATTAATAAAAGTCCCCAATCTTAATGATAATTTTGAGAATGCTTTTAATGAAATTAATAAAATAATTGAAAGTTGTGATAATGATATTGTTTTTATGGGGAGTTCGTTGGGTGGATATTATGCAACATACTTTTCCCAACTACATAACACTAAAGCTGTTTTAATTAATCCTGCCATAGCTCCGCTTAAAGGTTTTGATGTGAACCTAGGAGAAAATGAAAATTATGCTACTGGAAATAAATTTATTATTAACAAAGATGATATAACTTTTCTTAGGAGTCTTAGTTTTAAAAAACTATCTAATCTTGAAAACATAATGGTTTTAGTAGAGTCTGATGATGAGATTTTGCCTTTTAACAAGACTAGTTCATATTTTAGTGGTTCTCATATTGATGTAACATTTGGTGGAGACCATTCATACCAATCTCTATCAAGCAAATATATAAAAATTAAAAACTTCTTAAATTTAGCTTAATTGCAATATTTTAGTGCATAAATTATCATTTTGAACTAAAATTGTGCGCATAAATTTCAAATATTGTGCATTTACTATTAATTTAGTGGCATGTAAATTGCTTTAAATAAATAGAGTTAATTCTATTTAGGAGAAAAAATGACAAACTATAAAACGTATGAATACATATGGCTTGATGGCTATAAACCAGAGTCATCAATGAGAAGTAAAGTAAAAGCTACAGATGCTGATACACCACCTGATTGGTCTTTTGATGGATCATCTACACAACAAGCTGAAGGCGGAAGTTCGGACTGCCTTCTAATACCTGTTCAAACTTATGCAAATGATAATGGACACGACCTTGTGATGACTCAAGTTCAGTCAGCTGATCATACGACTCATCCTTCTAATTTTAGAGCAGCTGCAGAGAAAGTTGTCACTGATGAATGGTGGTTTGGTTTTGAACAAGAGTTCTTTTTTACAGATCCAGAAACTGGTGACCCATTAGGATGGGAAAAAGGAGAGCCACGAGCACAAGGTGATTATTACTGTGGGGTTGGAGCTGGAAATGTTGTTGGAAGAGAAATCTCTGATATTCATTTACAGGCATGTCTAGATCTTGGAATTACACTTACTGGAACAAACGCTGAAGTTGCTCTTGGGCAATGGGAATATCAATGTCTTGGAAAAGGAATTAAGGCTGCTGATGATTTATGGGTAAGCAGATATCTACTTTATAAAATAGCTGAAGAGTTTGGCGTAGGAGTAAATATTCATCCTAAACCTAAAACTGGTGATTGGAATGGATCTGGAATGCATACAAATTTCTCAAATGAAGAAATGAGAACAAATGGTTCTGAGGAATTATTTAATTCAATGTGCGACAAACTTGGTGCAGTTCATAAAGAAGGAATTGAGGCATACGGATCAGACAATGACATGAGATTGACTGGATTACATGAAACTCAAAGCATTGATCAATTTTCTTACGGTGTTAGTGACAGGGGCGCAAGTATAAGAATTCCTGTATATACAGTTGAACATAATTGGAATGGTTACTTAGAAGATAGAAGACCTGCTTCTAATGCTGATCCATATAAAATCCTTTCTCATATTGTAGGGACTTTATCTAAATAAATAACTCAAACTAGCTCCTTGAAAAAGGGGCTAGTTCAATTAATGGCTGATATCAATAATATTAAAAACTCTTTACTGAACCAACTAGCATCAGAAATAATTGTATTAAGTAAAGACCTTAATATACTTTGGGCAAATGACTCTGCTCTTAGCAATGGCTGGATGTTGAGTGATGGTGACTCAAATAAAATAACAAATCAATTTAATCACGAAACTTCTGAAGAATTAACCAAACTTTTAACGGATTGCATTTCATCTAACGCATCCATTACAAAAAGAGGTTTTAGACTTTATAAGTCACAAGAAAAAAATAGAACTGTTGATCTAACAGTAAGTTGGTCTAACAGTGACGATATATTAATAATAGAGTTATTTTGCATAGATAATCTAAATAAGATAATAGATTCTTCAAAAACTTTTTCTACACAAAAAATTGCAGCAAACCTAGCTAGAACTTTAGCTCATGAAGTTAAAAACCCTCTTTCTGGAATTAAAGGTAGTGCTCAAATACTCTCTTCAAAACTTGAAGATGATTTTTCAAAGAAATTTTTAAAAATAATAATTGATGAAACTGAACGTTTAAATAGCATAGTAACTAAAATTCTAACTCCACCTAAAAAACCAAAGCTTGAACTTTTTAATATTCACTCTGCTCTTGAGAAGGTTTTTGCACTATCCCAAGTTGATAAGGATGACGTGTTAACTCTTAAAAGAGATTATGATCCAAGCATCCCAGAGATTCATGGTGATGAAGACTTATTTATTCAGGCAATTTTAAATATAGTTAAGAATGCCCAACAAGCCCTTCTTCATACAAATAACCCAATCATTACTATTAAATCAAGAGTTTCATACAATCAACCTATTAATGGAAATCTTCATGCTACGGTTTGTGAAGTTAGTATTATAGATAATGGTCCGGGAATTCCATCTGATATACAGGAGCAAGTCTTCTTTCCTATGGTTTCGTCCAAGGAAGACGGTTCAGGGCTTGGACTTTCAATTTCTCAAGATATTATCAGAATTCATGGTGGCTCAATATCGTTTAAAACAAAATCAGGACAAACCGCTTTCTCTATCGTTATTCCAATAAAGCTTGATGCTGAGGTAAAAAGTGCATAAAGTTTGGGTCGCGGATGATGACAATGCTATCAGAGTTGTTCTTGAAGAAAGTCTTTCTTCTGCAGGATTTGATGTAAATACATTTTCTTCTGGAGATGAAGTGGTATCACTCTTAAAGAGTGAAGAGCCAGATCTAATATTAACAGATGTTCAAATGCCAGGAATGCTTGGGTATGATCTTCTAAAACATATTAATGATAATCATGAAAATATTCCTGTAATTATTATGACCGCATTTACTGATATGCAGGCTGCGGTTGATTCTTATGGCGGTGGAGCTTTTGAATATATCCCAAAACCCTTTGATCTTGATGAGGCTATTCAAATAATAAACAGGGCTTTAGAAAAAAAACCAACCACAAAAGGCTTAAAAACAAAACCAACTACTGACATTATTGGTGAATCAGCCTCTATGCAGAATGTTTTTAGAGCAATTGGCAAGCTTTCAAATACAAATGCAACTGTCTTAGTCCAAGGAGAATCTGGAACTGGAAAGGAGCTTATAGCAAAATCTTTACATAAAAATAGCCCAAGAAATGACATGCCCTTCATTGCATTAAATATGGCTGACATCCCAAAGGAACTTGTGGAATCTGAACTATTTGGTCATGAGAAAGGAGCTTTCACTGGCGCTGTTGAGAAAAGAATTGGTAGATTTGAGCAAGCTAATGGAGGAACTTTATTTCTTGATGAAATTGGTGATATGCCACTTGATTCACAAACAAGACTTTTAAGAGTTCTCTCAAATAAAGAGTTTTATAGAGTTGGTGGAGATAAACCTATAAAGGTTGACGTAAGAATAATTGCAGCAACTCATCAAAATCTTAATAATCTTGTCTCTCAGAAGTCCTTTCGAGAAGACCTCTTTTATAGATTAAATGTAATTAAGATTGAAGTTCCACCATTAAGAGATAGAAAAGAGGATATTGAAGTATTAACGAAATATTTCTTAAAAAATCATTCTGATTCATTGGATGAAGAGTTAAGAGTTCTTTCTTCTGAGGTTATTGATGTTATTGCTAGTTATGATTGGCCAGGAAATGTTAGACAACTGGAGAATATTTGTTATTGGCTTGCTTTAATGACCCCAACCCAAAATGTAAAAATTCAGGATCTTCCGTCTGAAATAAAAGATTACGAGGAGGAGGAATCATCTTCTAATTCTTGGGAAGAAAGTTTTGAAACTTGGATTAAAAGCTTAGCCTTATCAATGGACAAAGACTTGATGCATGTTGCTAATAAAAAACTTGAAAAGATAATGATAAAAACTGCGCTTGATAAGACTAAAGGAAGAAAAAATGAAGCTGCTATTTTACTTGGAGTTGGAAGAAATACTCTTACAAAGAAAATTAAGGAACTTGGAATCTAAACCAGTGGCAAATTCCCCATACGCCATTCCCCCACACCGCCTTTCAATATCAAAATATCATCAAATCCTTCTTTATTAAGAAGCTCTCCAGCATTTCCTGATTGGCTACCCATCTCGCAAACTAGGACGATCGACTTTTTAGTATTTTGTAATTTGTATGTACTATTTTCTAAGTCGTTAAATGGGATATTGATTGCGCCAGTTATATGTCCCTTATCAAAGTCATCTAATGATCTAAGATCAACTATAAGAATACTATCAGTATTGGCAAGGGCTATTAACTCTTGGCAAGATATTCTTTTTCCGCCCTTATTAGCATGAGATCTAATCAACAAAATTATTGTGATTAATAGCGGTAATGAAAGATAGTAATAATCTATTAAGAAAAAAATAATATTCATTGGGGTATTATCTATTAAAATAAAACAAAATAGTTCAAAAAAAATAAAAATGGAAAAAAGAAATCTTGTACTTGTAAGACATGGACAAAGTGAATGGAATGCAAAAAATCTATTTACAGGTTGGAAGGATCCAGACCTTACAAAATTGGGTCTTAATGAGGCAGAAAATGCAGGAATTTTAATCAATAAGACTGGTATCAATTTTGACAAAATGTTTACCTCTAATTTAATAAGAGCCCAAAAGACCGGTTCGATAATTCTTAGCACTATGCAGCAAGCTGATGTTCAGATCATTAAAAATCAATCTTTAAATGAAAGAAATTATGGGAGTTTGGCGGGTCTTAATAAAGATGATGCCAGGAAAAAATGGGGAGAAGAACAGGTGCATATATGGAGAAGATCTTTTGATATACCGCCACCTGACGGTGAGAGCTTAAAAGATACTGCAGAAAGAGTTTTACCCTATTTTAATGATGAAATTATGCCCAATGTTATTAAGGGAGATAACATACTTATCGCAGCACATGGTAACTCACTTAGAGCTCTAATAATGCAATTAGATGGAATTTCAGATCAAGATATAGTGAAGCTTGAAATTCCTACAGGGGCTCCAATTCACTATGCTTTCAACAAAGATGGTTCAATTGGCTTAAAAGAAAAGCTTTATGAATGAATGAACTAAAAAATGGGGATAGTAAGCTTTCAACATTAGTAGTTAAGTGGTATCTGCTTAATGGAAGGAAAGAGTTACCATGGAGAAAAAATGTTACGCCCTATAAAATCTGGATTTCTGAAATCATGCTTCAGCAAACTCAAGTTAAAACTGTAATACCTTATTATCTTAAATTTATAAAAACATACCCTAGTCTTAAAAAAATAATGACTGCTGATGAGAACCAAATAATAGCACTTTGGTCTGGATTAGGATTCTACAGAAGGGCAAAAAATATTTTTAAAGCAAAGGAGCAAATTAAAAATAAATTTGGTGGCAGGTTCCCTAATAATTTTAATGATTTAATATCTCTTCCTGGAATTGGAGAATCAACAGCCGGTGCGATAATGTCAATTGCATTTAATGAGTCATACCCAATTCTTGATGCTAATGTCAAAAGAGTTCTTACTAGACATTCTAATGTGGTCGAAGATTCTCCAACAAAAAAAAATAATCTTTTATGGGAAATATCACGAAAGCAAACACCAAGAAATAATATATTTGAGTATACTCAGGGCATTATGGATTTGGGGGCTAGAATTTGTAAGCCAAAAGATCCTCTATGCTCAGAATGCCCTATTGTGCATATATGCGGATCTGCATTTAAAGTTGACAAAAGAAAACCCAAACAAAGAGTATTAAAAAATAAGCCTGAAGTGGACATAAATTTTACTTTAGCTTATACGAATAATGAGTATCTTCTCTTTAAAAGAAATGAAAAAACATTCTGGCAGGATTTATGGTTACCATCTGAAGAACCAAAGATTCATAGAATTTTTAAAAAAAACTCTTATGAACAAAGAAACATAGATAAAAAACATAAATTAACTCATTTAGATTTGAATTTAAGTATTACCCTACTAAGATATAATAAAGTTTTTGATATTAAATCAAATAGTGAATATCGCTGGGTGAAAAAAATTGATATAGATAAAATTGGAATGCCAGCTCCAATTAAAAAAATAATATTAGAACTATGACCAAAAAAGTATTTTGTAGAAAATTTAAAGAGGAGCTTCCCGCTCTAACTATTCCTCCAATGCCTGGTAAAAAAGGACTTGAATTGCTTTCTACTATTTCACAAAGAGCTTGGGATGAGTGGAAATCACATCAAACTACTCTTATTAATGAAAAAAGATTAGATATGTCTAACCCAGATAGCAGATTATGGCTTATGAACCAAATGGATAAATACTTTAATAATGAAGAGTACGAAAAAGCATCTGGTTTTAAAGCATTGGATTAGAGTTTTGCTAGCTTTTGATAAGAATTAATTTCATATATTTATAACTACACAGCATCAAAAAAAATTACATTTTGAGCTATTTCTTGATTAGTTTTTTTTTGATTTACAAAAATAAAAAAATAGAGTCTAATTTTAAAATAGTGTTATTTATGGAGACGAGAATTGACTACTAAAACAAATTCTAAATTCCCATCTGAGGCGGATGTAGTCATCGTTGGGGTCGGCGGTATTGTTGGATCTATGCTTGCATATTGGCTTGCAGATCTTGGTCAAGAAAATATTGTGGGATTAGAAAAATCATCTGTTATTCCATCTGATATTGCCTCTACCGCTCATGCATCTGATTTTGTATACAACACAACTCACGATAAATTAGGTTGTTGGACAACAGAATTTAGTAGAAAATTTTATGAAGACAATGGTTTTTTCTTAAAAAAGGGTGGTTTAGAGATATGTAGAAAAGATGATGATGCCCGTTGGGAAGAGCTCAAAAGAAAAGTTGCATCAGGAAAAGCATTTGGTACAAATATCAGATTAATATCTGCTTCTGAAGCCAAAGAAAAGTTTCCGTTACTTGAAGAGGAATCGATTCGGGGTGCAATGTGGGATCCAGATGCTGGTCTTGTAACACCGCGCTCTCAAGATGTAGTTAGTTTTGCAGTAGAAACAGCAAAAGATAAAGGTGCACTGAAAACATTTACTGATACTCCAGCATTAGATTTTGAAATAGAGGATGGTCGAGTAGTTGGAGTAAAGACAGATAAAGGAACAATTAAAACTAAAAAAGTAGTAATTGCTTCAGGGATCTGGGGACCTTTAATGGGCAAAAAAGCTGGAGTCCCTGTACCCTTGATGCCATTAGAACATCCATTATTATTTTTTGGGCCACTACCAGAAGCACAAGGCGCTGAAGATTTCCTAGTTTATCCCCTACTTAGAGATCAAGGTAATTCAGCATATGTAAGGGATACTGGAAGACTTCATGGCGGAATGCTTGAGTGGGGTTTTTATGAAGACAAAAATCCAAGATTGGTCGATCCAGAAGATATTGGTAATCCAGAAAAAACAATGGGATCAGATTCTATGAGATATCTAGATCTCGAAGAGGTTGCAGAACCTCTTGAAAAGGCTTTTGAAACTACCCCTATTCTTAATGAATTAGGCTGGGATGAAAAAAGCTCTTTTAATGGATTGTTATCTGTAACTCCTGATGCAGGATCTTTAATAGGTGAAAGTCCTGAGGTCAGAGGTTTTTGGTTATGTGAAGCTGTCTGGGTAAAAGATGGTCCTGGATGTGCAAGACTTTGTGCTGAGTCAATGGTTCTTGGTAAAACTCAAGTAGATATGCATTCATTTGATATAGCAAGATTCTACCCAGAGCAAAAAGAAAAAGAGTTTGTGAAAAGTAGAGTTTTTGAAAACTCACAAACTATCTATACGCCTGCTGTTCATCCAAGAGAACCTTATATTAGTCAAAGAGAAAAATTTGTAAGTCCCTTCTATGAAAGAGAAAAAGAGCTTGGCGGCCATTTTGACAATGAAGTAGCAAGATGGGAGCGAGCATTAGCATATGAAAGTAATAGAGATAAGCTTGAAAAATATTTAACTGACATTCCAATTAGAGAAAATGAATGGGATCGACGCCATGTTCCCTATGAGCTTGCCAACGCTGAGCACTTAGCTATGAGTGACTCAGTTGGAATGATTAATCTGTCTCACTTTCCTATCATGGATATAGAAGGCCCAGATGCAGAAAAAATGTTAGAGTATCTTTCGATTGCAAAAGTTGGTGGAAATACTCCTATTGGGAAAGTTGTTTATACAAATTTCCTTGATGAAGATGGCGGTGTTCATGCAGATCTAACAATTTCACGTCTTGAAGAAAATAAATACAGAATAGTAACAGGTGGTGCAGACGGTAACAGAGATTGGGTGCACTTACGAAACTATCGTGATGATAATGGTTTAAATGTAGATATAAAAATTCGTACTCATGAAATTGCAACACTTGGGTTATGGGGTCCGCAGGCAGAGGCTGCTTTAGGTAACTTTGTTGACCCACATGAAATTAGTTTAGAAAATTTTCCTTTTGTAACTGCAAAAAATTTAACTCTAAGTTTGTCCGGAGGTAAAGAAATTGAAGTTTGGGCAGCTCGCATATCTTATGTTGGAGAAAGTGGTTGGGAGATTTATCTGAATAATGATGCAGAAGAAGGCCTGGCGCTTTATGATTCATTGCTTGAAGTCGGAGTTGTTCCGGTCGGAATAGAGACCTATGCGAATAGTAGACGACTTGAAAAGAGCTTCCGACTGCAAGGCGCAGACCTTGAAACTGAATATAATGCTTGTGAAGCAGCTATTCAAAGACCCCTTGTAAAAGAAGCCGATTTCCATGGAAAGGCAGCTCATCTTATTCAAAGAGAAGAAGAGCCCTGTTCACTCCTTTGTACTATGACTGTTGATGATTTGAATGTTTCAGGAGAAACAAGATATCCTGTAGGTATAGCACCAATTATTGATCCAGATACAGGCAAGGTGCCATTAGATAGCAAAGGAAGGAGATCATATACAACAGGTATGTCATATTGTCCTTCTATAAAAGAATTTGTAGTCATGGGTTATTTGCCTAACGAAATTGCAAAAGAAGGTAAAAAACTTTCTATTGAATATTTTAATGAGGATGGCGATGGCATATATCCTATTACTGTAAAGATAGTTGGCAAGGGATCACTTTATGATCCAACTAATGAGAAGGTGCGAACCTAATTAATTAAAAATTAATCTTAATGACATTGTGTGAAATCTTTTCTATAATCCTTTTTCACAAAGGCCTGATAGCTCAGTCGGTAGAGCAAAGGATTGAAAATCCTTGTGTCGGTAGTTCGATTCTACCTCAGGCCACCATTCTTTAAATTTATTTTAACCTCACAGGTAATTCCTGAATTGCATGCACAAAATTGTTAGGTGCAACCTTCCAATCTCCTGTTACTTTGTAATCCGGAAACCTAGATAAAAATTGAGAAAAAAATTCTTTTAGTTGCATTAAAGCCACTGGCTTGCCTAAACAAGTATGTCTACCTATTCCAAAAGCAAGATGTTTATCTGCATTCTCTCTTAAAATATTAAAGTCATCTGGACAATCAAAGATGTCTGGATCTCTGTTTGCTGCCCCATACCAAAGTGCAATCTTTTCATAGGGCCCTATTTTTTGCCCACCAATCTCCGTTTCCTGTAAAGACGTTCTTCTCATATGGATTACTGGAGATACGTAACGAACTGTCTCGTTTACTAAGCCTATAATATTTTCAGAATCCTCTAAAACAAGCTTTTTTTGATAAGGGTTGTCATTGAGCAATTTAATGCCACCACTCATCGTATTTCTAGTTGTATCGTTACCTGCAAATATAATTAAGAGCCAAGAACCATCGAGAAACTCAGGTGATAATTCCTCTCCTTCTATTTGGGCATTGGCGATAGCGCTAAGTAAATCATTTTTTGGATTTTCTCTTTTTTGATTGAGAATATATCTACCATAATCAAACATTTCCTCAATCATATTATTAAACATATTAATAAGTGCCGGATCGGGGGTGGTGTCGGTAACCCCTGCTTCATTTTGTTTAATCTGTTCTAAAGTAAAATACTGAGCCAATTCTAGAAATTCCATCCATTCAACTAATTTCTGTCTATCTGCTTCAGGAATTCCAAGAATTTCAGAAAGTGTATATATGGGTAATTGTTGGGAAAGCTCTTTAACTAAATTAAATTCATTTAGCTTTTCAGCGTTATCTAATAGCTGAGTAACTTTTATAGAAACCTTACTTTGCAGCTCACTTACGAAATTTGGTTTAAAAAAAGGCATATGCTCTTTTCTTAAATTTAAATGCATTTCTCCATCAAGGTTCAACATATGATCTATAGTTGATTTAAATAATTTAGGATGCCTATTCTCCTCAGACCCTAGTGTTAATAAAGTGCCGGTAGAATACTGGGAAGAAAATATTTGTGGATTCATTGAAACCTTTTTTATATCTTCGTACCTTGTAAGAACCCAATACCCTGGCTCGGGGTCGCTCAACATAGGAGGGTGATAGAAAACGGGAGCATTTTCTCTTAGCTCTTTGTATAAATCAAAGGGCTGACCTTTTGTAAAAAGGTCTAAATCGTTAAGAAATCCAGACGGCTTGTGTGTAAAACTTTTTTCGAAAGCAGGGCCATTAATTCTGTTATTAATTATTTTAGATGAAAGATTAAAATTTTTAGTCATATTTTATTCTACTATTTTTGACGCCTAATTGTTTTAAATTATAAAAGTCTGTATTAATCTATTTGAGAGATCTTAGAAATTTATTAACAAAAAATAAGATGAGTGATGTAAAAGGATATTGTCGGCCTGATTTTATTGAAATACAGAATATATTTTCTGATTCAATTACATCCGGCCATGAGACAGGTGCTTCTGTTGCAATTGAGTATAAAGGCGAAATGATTGTCGATCTTTATGGTGGCTATAAGGATGCTGCAAAAAATACTCCTTGGGAAAAAGATACTCTTGTAAATGTTTTTTCAGTTACAAAAGGAGTTACAGCTGCTTGCGTTGCAATGCTTGTTGACCAAGGAAAGTTAGATGTTCACTCTAAAGTATCTGATTATTGGCCAGAATATGGGTGTAATGGCAAAGAAAATACAAAAGTTATTGATTTTTTATGCCACAGATCAAATAACTTTGGTTTCAGGGATGGGATACCTATGGGTAGTTTTCAGAACTGGGATGTTTTCACTCAAGCGCTAGCTGATCAAGAGCCATTTGGAGAACCGGGATCTTCTCAAGGATATCACGCATTTACATATGGGTGGCTTGTCGGTGAGATTATTAAAAGAGTTGATGGAAGAGATGTTGGAACATTTTTTAAAGAAGAAATTTCAGATCCATTTAATATTAATTTTAAAATTGGTTTATCAGATGAGGATATGATTAATTGTGCAGATATGATTCTGCTTGAGGATGATAGAATCAAAGGACTGCCCTTCTCTAAAATTAAATATATTCCAGATTTCCTTCTCCCAAAGCAGTTTATAAACTTTAAAAAATTTCTAATAGATGGAAATTTCAAAATTGCCTTCCAAAGAAGAGAAGGAGAAACTAAAGATTACGTTAACTCAACTGATTGGAGGAAAGCTCAAATACCATCTGCAAATGGACATGGCACATCTGAAGCGCTGGCAAAATTTTATGGAATTCTTAGTATGGGGTGTGAGCGTAACGGATATTCATTAATGGCACCAGATACATTGAAAGCCTCCTTCCAGCCGCAATCAAGTGGCCCTGATTCCGTTCTTTTTGGATCAGATATAACTTTTGGTCTTGGGTTTGAACTAGCAAGTAAAAAATTACTTAAAGTGGATTTTGCTCCAAGGTTTATGGGCTCAATGTTTGGTCATGCTGGAATGGGTGGCGCTGTAGCATTTGGTGATGTTAATAAAAAGATAGGTTTCTCTTTTATTTGTAATGAAATGCATCAATCAAAGGATTTATATAAAACGGCTAATTTGCTCATTGATTCTTTATATTCAAAGCTTTAATCTTTTACAAAAGATATAAAATATATGTTGAGGCAACAAAAATGATTTCTGATTTACAAAAGCCAACCAATTCAGGGTTTGGACAAAAAACTGAGCCAAGTGAAATACTAAATAATATTAATCTTGATAATAAAAATATAATTGTCACTGGAGGTTATTCTGGTATAGGCCTCGAAACAACTAAAGCCCTTAAGACTGCTGGAGCGCGATTAATAATTCCAGCAAAAAGAAAAGATATTGCGCAAATAGAATTAAAAGATGTGGTCCCTGAAGAAGATATTTTTGAAATGGACCTTGCTGATCTTAATTCAGTAAAAAAGTTTACCGATTCATTCCATGAGCTAAATATTAATCTTGATATTTTGATTAATAATGCAGGGATAATGGCGTGTCCAGAAACTAGAGTCGGTAATGCATGGGAGAGTCAATTTGCGGTTAATCATATTGGCCATCATCTTTTAACAAAAGAATTAATGGATAGTTTTAATGATAATGGAGAATCAAGATTGGTGAGCTTATCTTCATCTGCACATTCTATCTCCAAGATTTTATGGAATGACATTAATTTTGAAAATACTGAATACAATAAATGGACTGCCTATGGGCAATCAAAAACAGCTTCATCACTATTGGCTATAGAGTTTGATAGAAAAATGAAAAACAGAGGGGTCAGAGGTTTTTCTGTTCATCCAGGAGGTATTATTACTCCTCTTCAAAGACATCTAGCAAATGAAGAAATGGTAGCTTTGGGGTGGAAGAAAGAAGATGGTTCTTTGTCTGATTTAGCTGCTAATTTTTTTAAAAGTCCAACTCAGGGAGCATCTACAACTCTTTGGTGTGCTACGAATCCTTTACTTAATAATATTGGTGCAGTATTTTGCGAAAATTGTGATGTTGCAGAACTAAAGAAAAACTTAGACGAATCACAACATAGATTCTTTGGAGTTGCAGATTGGGCAATAGATAGTGAAGAGGCTATTAAATTGTGGGAAGTAACAGATAAAATGATATCCAGTTATTTTTAATTTAAGTTTTATATCTTTCTTTTCGCCAAGAAAAAACTGAAAAAGGGATTGTTAATAAATAAATTAATGCCAACACATTAAGAGTGTGCCATGGCAGATTAATCATGCTTAGGACTAATATTGAAAATAGAATTAGAAAGGCAAATTTTGATCTTATAGGAAATCCTTTGCCTTTTAGCGAGAAAGTTGGAATCTTACTTACAAGCAAGCCACTTATTAAAATTATATAGCCTGCAACAAAATTTATATTTTCATAAGCCCACTCATAACCGATAAAAATATGAGTAAGCGGAAGCAATATTAAAATTGCGCCTGCTGGAGTAGGTATACCTGTAAAAAAATCTATTTCTTGAGTTTCATCGTATTTTGATTTTTCGTGCAAAACATTAAAAAGAGCCAACCTTATACAAGAAAATATAATAAAAATTAATGTGGCAAAAACTCCAATATTGTTATTTTCATAATAAAAAATGGACATATAAATTAAAATACCAGGTGCTACTCCAAAGCTAAGAAAGTCTGAAAGTGAATCAAGTTGGAAACCAAGATCTGACTCACTATCTAGATATCTTGCTAGCATTCCATCAAGCGCATCACATACTGCTGCAAATAGAATACAAATTACTGCTAAACTGAACTCTCCTTCGATAGCAAATCTGATAGAGCTTAATCCAAAGCTTAAACCTGACAAAGTGATTAAATTTGGTATTAAGGATTTAAGATTCAATCTCTTCATATGTTTTCAGCTAAAGTTGCCAAGAGGCTCTCACCAGCCACAACCTTATCACCAACATTGCAATTTATTGAGGAGTTCTTTGGTAAGTAAATATCTACTCTAGACCCAAACCTGATTAACCCATATCTTTCACCCTGATCAAGATTTTCATTTTTTAATACAAAACTTAGAATCCTTCTAGCAATTAAACCAGCAATCTGAACAACTACTACCTCAATGCCTTTTTCATTAGAAATGATAATACTGCTTCTTTCATTTTTTTCGCTAGCCTTATCTAAGCTAGCATTAAAGAAACTTCCCTCTTTATAAACAATCTTTTTAATTGCTCCTGATATTGGGCTTCTATTAATATGAACATTAAAAACATTCATGAAAACACATATTCGAAGCATTTCAGAGTCGATTCCAGTCTCTTCAGGGGGGCATGCTGTATCAATTAAACAAACTTTTCCATCTGCAGAGCTAATAATTGAATTAGGAATTTTAGGGTTTGTTCTCTTTGGATTTCTAAAAAAACATAAAGTAAAAATAGTCAAAAAGAAACCAAGTACAGCTACGATTGGAAAAATAAAATATATTAAGCATGAAACAATAAAAAAAATAAATGAAAATTTCCAGCCTTCTGGATGAATATAATACTTGCTGTTAGATTCCTTTTTTGTCATTTTTGGCTTTCCAAGTTTGTAAGGCTTTTTATATTCAATAATTGAAGGTGATAAAGTATAGTTTAACTATGAGCTTTTTCCAAAATATGATTTCTTCAATTATGAAGAACGGTCTTAGCTTGGGTAGATTTCGTTCTCAGAACTTTGGCACCCTTCATAAAGACATTAATAAGGCAGCTGATTCGGTTATGTCTACAACCGGAGAAGTTTCATCGATTGTTTTTGCTGAACATCTTCTCGAGCTAATAAATGAACAAACTGACGAAGATCTACTTGTTTTCTTAAGTTATCTTTTAAAAGAATATGATATAGACACAGAATCTTTGTTAAAGAATATACAAGCATATCAGTCTGAGAGAAATCAAAATAACTTAACTCTTGTATCAAACTCATCAGAACCAAAGTGGATTGAGTTATTCAGAAGGCTAAATGCCACTCCTGCTGGAACTCATAAACTTATTAAATTAAGAGAAAAAATTAAAGATCTTATGGCTGAAGGTAATTCAGGATTGGAGTCTTTTGATGAAGGTTTGCTTAAACTTTTTAAATACTGGTTCAATCCATCTTTTTTAGTCTTGGAAAAAATAGACTGGTCAACCCCAGCAAATGTTCTTGAGAAAATTATAGAATACGAAGCTGTTCATGAAATTAACTCTTGGGATGACTTAAGGGCCAGGTTAGCACCTAGCGACAGATATTGCTTTGCATTTTTTCACCCCTTGATACCAGAAGATCCTCTTATTTTTGTTGAGGTTGCGTTAACCAATAAAATACCTGAATCAATTGAAGAGGTAATAAAGATTGAAAGAGAAGAACTTGAATTTAATCAAATTAATACAGCTGTTTTTTATTCCATCTCTAACTGCCAAAATGGTCTATCAGGAATCTCCTTTGGAAACTTCTTAATTAAGAAGGTAGCTCATAAGCTTAAACAAGAGATTATAGGTTTGGATAATTTTGTAACCCTATCTCCAGTTCCTGGTCTTATGAGATGGCTAGAAAATAATGCTCCATTAACCTATGAGAGATGCAAAGATAAGATAATTGATGATGAAGAGCTTAATCAAAAAGCTATTAACTATCTTACAGAATCTACCAGAGAAGATGGGCTGCCAAATGACCCAGTAGCTAGATTTCATCTCGGCAATGGTGCCATACTTAAACATATTAACCTTAATGCAGATCAATCTAGTAAAGGCTTAAGTCAATCAAATGGCATAATGGTCAACTATTTATATGATCTCGAGACTGTCGAACGAAACCATGAATTATTTTTTGAAACAAAAGAGGTTTTACTTTCGAATGAGATAAAATCTCTTAAAAAGAAATATAGCTAATTTACATGGATCAATTTTTAACTTTATACCCATCATGTGAGCCATTTGATCATGGATTCATTGAAAGAGATGGTCATCAAATATACTACGAGCAATGCGGCAACCCTGCAGGAAAGCCAGCAGTTTTTCTTCATGGCGGTCCTGGTGGTGGAGGTAGTACTCAAGTAAGAAGATTTTTTAATCCAGAAATATATCGCATTGTAATTTTTGACCAAAGAGGTTGTGGAAGAAGTACTCCTCATGGACTCCTAGAAAATAATACTACTTGGGATTTAGTTAAAGATATTGAAGAGCTAAAAAAAATGCTAAAAATTTCAAAATGGTTAGTATTTGGAGGATCATGGGGTAGTACCTTGTCCCTTGCATATTCTCAAACTTACCCAAATTCTGTGAGTGAAATGGTGCTTAGAGGAATTTTTATGCTAAGAGAGAAAGAGCTTAGCTGGTTTTATCAGTATGGTGCTAGTAATATTTATCCTGAAGCATGGCAATATTTCCTTGAGCCAATTCAGGAAGAAGATCGAGGAGATCTAATATCTGCTTATCATAAAATTTTTAATGGCGTTGACGAAGATAAAAAATTAAAAGCAGCTATAGCCTGGTCAAGGTGGGAAGGTTCTACAAGCAGCTTGGCTTATAAACCTGAAATGGCGGACAGCTTTTCAGATCCCAAATTTGCTCTTGCATTTGCTCTTATTGAAAACCACTACTTTGTTAACAAGGGATTTCTTGAACATGAGAATCAATTAATAGAATCAGGTATAGATACAATCCGTTCAATTCCCACGATCATTGTTCAAGGAAGATATGACATGGTTTGCCCTATGACTACTGCATGGGAGTTATCACAAAATTGGCCTGAGGCAAAACTTGTTGTTGCCCCCTCCTCTGGTCATACTGCTTTTGAAAAAGAGATTACACATGAATTAATTAAAGCAACAGATTTGTTTGGTTTGAATGTTTAAAAATATTTCATTTATAGGCATGGCTGGTTGTGGGAAGTCTACTATTGGTAAAGCTTTATCTATTGAATTTTCTATCAAATATGCTGATACAGACCTATTAATTGAAAATGAATTTAATAAATCGCTTGAAGATATTAAGCAAAACAAAGGATATAAATTTGTAAGAATAGCAGAGGAGAAAGCAATCCTTAATTTAAATAAGGATTTCAGAATAATTTCTACCGGTGGAAGCGCTGTTTATTCTAAAACTGCCATGAGTCATCTTCAGTCTTTCACAAAAATAATATACATATCAACTCCCCTTAATATTATTAAAGAAAGAATAGGAAATGGGCAAGAAAGAGGGTTTGCTGTTCCCGATGGAATGAGTATTGAAGATGTTTTCTATGAGAGAGAACCCCTTTATAACAAATGGGCTGACAAGACAGTTGATGGGAGTCTTTCGGTTGATCAACTGGTACAAATAATATCTAAATTTAAAAATGATTAACCCTAAAGTTTTAATAATTGGTGCTAGTGGGCTCGTTGGTGGAGAAATTCTAAAAACTATTGAGGATATGGACCAAGAAATAGTTGCTCTCTCAAGAAAAGAGCTGATAGCAAAAAACCAAGATACCAAAGAGATTATTATTAATTTTAATGATCTCCAGCTTTCGGATATTCCTAAAGTCGATCATGTTTATATTGCTCTTGGGACAGAATTAGACACTTCAGAGCTTATATATATAAAAAAACATAGAAGAAAGGAATTTAGAAAGGTTGATTATGAGTACGTTACAAAAATAGCCAAAATGGCTCATGGAAAAGGAGCAAAATCCATTTCCATAGTATCTGCTGTAGGTGCTAATAAAAGTTCTAGGAACCTTTATTTACAAACAAAGGGAGAAATGGAAGAGAAGATAATTTCAATTGGTTATAACAAAATAGTCTTTGCACAACCTGGGCACTTGTTAGGAAAAAGGCCTTTAAAAAAGATCAGACCTGAGGTACCAATAATGGAGTTTGGAGCAAGAATACTAAAACCACTAATGATTGGACCATTAGAAGATTTAAAATTTATTGAAGCATCTCTTGTTGCAAAGTCTATGATTAAACACATGAACAGACCAACTGATAAAATTGTCAGGCTCAAATATAAAGAACTTGTTGATATCTAATATAAATGCTTATTGGAGCGAACCATTTTTCTGATTGCATAAGTTGAATTAAGAAACCAAAACACAGATGCAAAAAAGAAATAATATAAACCAGCATTAAATTGAACAATCATTGCCAATATGCTTCCTGCTGAGATAGCATAAAAACCCAAGAGTCTTTTATTATATTTTTTTGAAGCAATAAGAGGTGCGGCTACTAAAGTACCGAAAAAAACACTAATTATCTGAATTAATTCAAAGATAGTCATACTGATAAACACAAGGGATTGTGCCTATGAGTATAAATATCGGAGCATTATGAATATCTTTTATATAAAGTAAAGCAAAAGTTGAACTTTTTTATAAAAAATATAGTCTTATGATTACAAACAATATTAGGTACATAACATGAAAGTAATTCTAACTTTAACCCTTCTTATTTCACTTCCATCATTTGCCACAGATCACAATCATGAAAAGACTGTTTCTGACGGAAGTACCATCGAAATCAAACTTGATGAGAATATGGAAATGTTAGATAAAAGAGCTATCGTAATAAAGCTTGATGAGAATATGGAAATGTCTGGTGATGGAACTAGCGTATTCATACTTGATGAAAATATGCAGATGCCTGATGGAAGTACCATCGAAATCAAACTTGATGAAAATATGGGAATGTTAGGAAAAGCTAAAGAAAAAATAATCAATAACCAAAACTACCTTATGAATCGAGAAGAATGTAAAGAAGTAAAAGATGGAGTCGCGGGGCTTTTATCAATGAGTGATGGCATATGGAAAGAAATTGAAAAAAATCCAGCGGACAAAGAAAAGTGGGCCGAGGTTATAGCTTTATCTAGCTTGGCCTCAAATTACTCGAATATTTATGATGTTTGGTGCAAAAGTTTGGCTCATCATGGAATGAAAAAAATGAAAATAAAAGCCAAAAAATATCAAAAAAACCACAAAGATAAGAAGGATTAACTAAAACTTACCCCTTTGAAAACGCATTCTTATAGAGTAAACCCTTATAAGAGCTACAAAAGTTAAGATTGATTGGGTAAAGATAGAAATAGTTATTGGGTTTGACCAGCTCCAGTTATCAATAGTTAGCCATAATAAAAACGTTTGGAGTGGGAAATTTATGACTGCACCCATTAGTACAACAATTATAGCCTCTCTAAATGCAACTTTTTCTGTCTTATTCATAATTTTTTCCTTTTATATTTTTACACCAGTGCCATATGCAAGTATTTCTGATGCTCCTTGAGTAATGGTGGAAGTTTGAAACCTAAAACAAACTATGGCATTGGCTCCTTTTGCTTTGGCGTCTTCTATCATCCTAGAATAAGCCTGCTCTCTTGAGGATGCCAGTAGTTTTGAATAGCCAACAAGCTCTCCTCCAACTATATTTTTGAGACCAGCAAATATATCAGACCCTACATTACGAGACCTAACAGTACTACCTTGAACAATTCCAATGTGCTCCTTTATATTTACACCAGCTATATCGTTTGCAGAAACAACTATGAGATCATCGTTTCTAGTAAGAATTCTATTATTTTCCATGAAATATATTTAAAAATGATTTAAGTTATCAATATAATGCAGAAGTTAATAGAAGCAAAGTTTTCTATAGGAAATATAGTTAAACATAAGTACCTAAATTTTAGAGGCGTAATTTTTGACTTAGATCCGGAGTTCAGTAATTCTGAGGAGTGGTATAACTCAATACCAGAGAAAATTAGACCAAGGAAAAATCAACCTTTCTATCATTTATTTGCAGAAAACGAAGATATTTTTTATTTAGCATATGTGTCTGAACAAAACTTAGTTATTGATGAATCTAACGGTCCGTGCAACCATCCAGACATTAAAAAAATGTTTTCTGATTTCAATGGCGAAATTTATTTGCCACATAAGAGATCAAAGAATTAACCGATGGCTTCAGCGTGAGCAATTTGAATTGCTGTTACAAAGACATCCATAGCTTCCTTAAGCTCGTTATGATCAACGAAAGTTGGTGCCAGCCTAAGTACATTATCATTGGGGTCAATGCCATAAGGGAATGTAGCTCCTGCAGGAGTTATTAAAACCCCAGCTTCCTTGCATAACTCTACTATTCTTGACGCTATAGGCTGTATTGATATAAAAGTAATAAAGTAACCACCAGTAGGTTTAGAATAAGTCCCAATATCATTAGTTAATATATCTAGCGCTTTATAAGCTATTTCAAATTGTGGCCTGATTAAATCAGCATGTTTTTCCATGTGCTTTTTAATATCATCAGCATTTTTGAAAAACTGAGTATGTCTTTTTTGATTAATCTTATCGGGGCATATGACCATTGAGGCTCTTATCCTTTTAATAAGAGAAAGATTTTTACCGCCTGCTGCCATGAATGAAAGACCGCCACCACCAAAGGTTACTTTTGAGAAAGATGTGACTTCGACAACCATATCGACAACATCCTCTTCCTGAGCTATTACTGAAATAGGTTTTTGATTTTTTGTTGGTAAAAAATCATGGACTAGATATGCATTATCAAAAACGAATAAAAAATTATCAGAATAATTCTTACAGATATTAAATATTTCTTTAAGGTTGTTATCAGAATATACCTCTCCTGATGGATTTGAATGTCTTGGAACGCAAAGCAAGCCCATGACATTTTCATTGCTTTCCAAGAGCAGCTTCAATGAATCAAGATCCACGCCATCTTCAATTATTGGAACAGTTAGCATTTCAATGCCAAAATCTTCTAACATTCTAAAGTGTCTATCAAAGCCAGGTACTGGGCAAATTACTTTAGGATTCTCTAAATCTTTCCATGCAATATTATTACCAAACAGATAGTGAGCAAGGATCATTTGATAGGTAAGCAAAAGACTAGACTGCTCTCCTGTAATAATATTTTCATAAGGAGCTGACAACAAATCAGAGCCAAGTCTTCTTGCATCTTCTATGCCTAAGGGCTCACCATAATTCCTTAGGTCAATTGAGCCACTTAAAGGATTTACATCCATAGTTAATAATTCATTTGAAAGGTCTAGCTGAGATGCATGAGGTTTGCCTCGAGTAATATCTATATCTAGTTTTTTATTTTTTAAATCATTGAATTTTGTTACTATTTCATTATCCATATTTAGATTATTTTATAGGAGAAGTCCGTCAATGAGTGACATTATAAACTTTCTAGCTCTAATAGCTATTTGCACAACTGGCATTCTTTTGTGGATAGGATTTAAAAAGTTTGATGGCATTTTGAATAAAAAAATTGATGGTGCTTTTGATGAAGCAAAGAATGACGCTACTGAAAGTATTAATGAAAAACATATATCAGAATTAAAGAATCAATTAGAAGCAAAACTGAAGCCTTTTAGTGAGCTAATGCAAAGAGAAATAGATCAGTTACAAGAAAGTATTAAAAAACAAAGTCTTGAGAGAGCAAAATCTGAAGGAAGATTTACTGAACAAATAGATAGTCTAAGAAGTGCTACTTTTGGTATGCAAGAAGATGCTCAAAATCTAACAAAAGCTCTTAAGGGTGATGTCCAACAACAAGGAGCATGGGGTGAGCAAGTTCTTGAAACTGCATTAGAAAAAGCTGGCTTACAAGAGAATATTAGTTACTATCTTCAACCAACTTATAAAGACAGAAAAGGAAATAATCTTAGACCAGATGCTGTAATAATGCTTCCAAATGAAAGAAATATTGTTATTGATTCAAAAGTATCTTTAACTGCATATGAAAGGTTTGTGAATGCAGAAGATGAAGAAGAAAAGAAGTCATATCTAAAAGATCATATAGACTCAATTAAAAAACATATAAAAATTCTATCAGCAAAAAACTATAATGATCTTGAAGATCTTAATGCTCCAGACTATCTATTTATCTTTGTACCAATAGATTCAGCACTCTCAGTTGCTCTAATAAATGATTGGAATCTGCAAACACTAGCAAATGATAATAAAATTGCTTTTGTAACACCTATTAATTTAATAGCTATATTAAGAATTGCAGAAAATCTATGGAGACTAGATAGTCAGAATAAGCATGCTGAAGATATAGCCAGTAGAGCTGGTTTATTATTTGATAAATTTTCAAATCTAAATAAAGATCTCTCTGAGATTGGAAGACATATAGATAAAGTTCAAGAATCTTATAACTCTGCAATAAGCAAATTATCTGAAGGTGATGGCAATCTATTTACGCATGTTAATAAACTTAAAGACCTTGGCGCAAAAACACAGAAAGAGTTATCAAAACCTAAAAAAAGCTATATTGAGGATTAAGTAAGCTTTAAATAGTTATAAGTAAAACCTTCGCCACATATTTAAACCAAAAAATAATGAAGCCATCCATAATAATACTTCAGGTATATTTGGGTTGCTATTGTACCCAAAGAATCCTTTTGCAAAAACGCCAATAGATCCTTTGTCATGAAGTGGATGATAGATTTTTATGCCCTCATCTATTTCCTGAGGTTCTAAGATATTCCATGGCCTGGTTACTTCAGATTCTTCTATTTTGTCCGATTTAACTAGATATTCTTCAAATTCATGAGTTCCATATGCAACCATTCCGGCTGCTAAGAAGACAAGAAGCAAAGTTGTATATTTAAATACATATTTTAAGTTAATTCTTCGACCTTGAAGGACAATCAAATAGCCAATCAAAATAGCCAGAATAGCACCAGTCAAAAAACCGATATAAGAAAAAGACCCTGTTATAGAAAAACTAGAAATGAGAAATACTGCTGTTTCAAAGCCTTCTCTTAGAATTGCAAAAAACACTACAAAAAATACGCCCCATGATGAAAGCTCTATTGCTCCTAAAGTTTTACCCTCAAGCTCTTTCCTATCACTCACATGCTTTGAAAGCCAAAAAATTACATACCAAATTAATAAAGCTGTTAAATATAAAAAGACTGCTTCAAATAATGCAGCTGTAGAGTCATTTCCCAAAGAATTTTTAGCGCTTAGCACTAAATATCCAACTATCACACTGGCTATAATAGCTGCAGCTACTCCAGTCCATAACTTATAAAAATGACTAGTTTGGTTAGATTTTTCAAGAATTAAATAAATAATGCCCACAACTAGTGATGCCTCAAGTACCTCTCTAAATGTGATAATAAATTCACTCATATTATATGACTCCGTATATTTTTCTAGATGAGAATGATTCTTATTTAAATTGTAGCTAACTTTTAAGTAAATTTGAAGCTTATTTGATGATTAGCTATGGGCTTTTAGAGTATAAGTTGAGACAATGAGCCATGAAAAGAGTTGCGGTAATTGGAGCAGGAATTGCAGGAACAACAACTGCATATGCACTTCTTAAGAAAGGCTACAGAGTAACTATTATAGACTCTAGGCGCTACCCTGCTATGGCAACTAGCTATGCGAATGGCGGTCAATTAAGTGCAAGTAATGCTGAGACATGGAATACGCCCAAAAATGTAATGAATGGCATGAAATGGATGTTTAAGCCAGATGCTCCCTTATTATTTAACCCCTCACCTGAAATACAAAAATATAAATGGATGATGGGTTTTCTTTGGGCTACATTAAAAGGAGAGCATAAAAAAAATACTCTTGAAACCATAGATATGGCAAAAAAAGCTAGAGAAATTTATTTTAAAATTGCTGACGAAGAAGGTATAGAGTTTGAGCTTCTTAAGAAAGGTATTTTGCGATTTTATGATTCAGAAAAAGAGTTTAAGTTAGATCAAGCAAAAACATCATGGTTAGATCAGGAAGGTATGGAATGGGATACCCTCACAACTGAAGAGGTTAAAGAACTTGAGCCTGCTTTTAAAAATAATGCTAATTACGAAAAAATAGTTGGGGGCATTTATACAAAATCAGATGCTAGCGGTGACATACATAAATTCTGCACTAATCTTGAAAAGGTGCTGGTTGATAAATATTCTGCAAACCTTCAGCTTGATACTACTGTTGAGTACATATCTAGGCAAAGAGATGAATTGGTATTGACTATGCGTAAAGAGAATGAGGTTATGAATGAAGCTTTTGATAATGTAATTATTTGTGCAGGAGTGGGTACACAAGGTTTTGCTGATAGGCTTGGAGACAAAATGAATATCTATCCTGTAAAAGGTTATAGCGTAACAATAGATTTAAAAGATGATATTTCAAAAAGTTGCGCTCCTTCAGTTTCACTTATTGATCAACCAGTAAAAATAGTTGCTAGTCGACTTGGGGATAGATTTAGGGTTGCTGGAACAGCAGAGCTTGCAGGAATTAATACAGATATACGTCAGAATCGAATAAGACCACTTTTAGATTGGGTTGAAAAATACTTCCCTAACGTTAGTACAGAGACTTACACACCCTGGGCAGGCTTAAGACCTATGACTCCAAATATGATGCCAATAACTTCTGAAAGTAAAATGAAAGGAGTTTTTTACCATGCTGGTCATGGACATCTTGGTTGGACTTTAAGTGCGGAAACAGCAAATCAGGTTGTAAGCAAGCTTGAAAATTAATTTTAAGGTAAATCTATAATTTCCCAATTATTTTTAATACTTATCTCTCGTAATTGATCATCAGGGTTAACTGCTTTTGGAATTCCTACTGCTTCTAGTAGAGGAAAATCGTTTATTGAATCAGAATAAAATGTTACATCTTCAAAATTATCAATATCATTTTGTAATGCCCACTCTTTGACCTTTAAAAGCTTACCAGCTCCTAATGCAGGTTTTCCCAAAATTTTTCCTGAATATACCCCTTCAATAATTTCAACTTCACTTGCAACTACATATTCAAACCCTAATCTTTTAGCAATAGGATTAACTATTACAGAATTTGTAGCGGATGCCAAAAGCATAATGTCATTATTGTGATGATGGTCATGTAATAGCCTTAATGCATAAATATTTATCATCGGCTCTATAACTGAGATTAAAAACTTAGATATGAGCCCTTCAATGTCATTTGGAGTCTTGTCTTTAATAGTTGAAAGAGCGAATTCTGCCCATTTATCATAATCTAACTTTCCTTCATAATATTGATCATAAAAATATTTATTTTTCTTTTCATATTCTTCTTTATCAACATGGCCTTCATTTATTAAAAAATTAATCCACGAATAATCGGAATCCCCATTAAGAATGGTATTATCTAAATCAAATATTACTAATTTTCTTTTCATAAAATACTAACTCATATAATGATTCTTGAACCAGGATACAGATTAAATGTCGGTCTAATTATTATTAATGATAAAGGTAAATTACTACTATGCAAAAGAAAAGAAACTAATAATTGGCAATTTCCTCAAGGTGGAATTGATGAAGGTGAAACTTCATTGAAGGCTGCTAAAAGAGAACTCTTTGAGGAAGTAGGAATAACCTCAAACTCAGTAACTCTTTTGGGTAGTTCTAAAAATTGGTATAAATATGATGTACCAAAGCTACAAAGAAAGAAAAATTTTATAAAAAAGAAAATAAAAGGGCAAAATCAAAAGTGGTATATGTTTGAACTAAAAAAAGAAGTAAATATTAGCTTTATCAATGATCCTGATAATGAATTCGATGATTATAAATGGGTGTCATACTGGTATCCATTATTTAAAATTGTCTCATTTAAAAATCATGTGTATAGAAAGGTTTTAAATGAAATGAGGCATCTATATTGTAAAAGAGATATTAAATGATTGAAGAAATGATAATTTTTATATTGCTAGGAGTTTTCTCAGGTCTCATTGCTGGGCTTTTTGGAATTGGAGGAGGAACACTAATAGTCCCTGTTTTAGTTGCTTGTTTCTTTAGTATGGGATTTGAAGAGAGCATTATTGTTCATTTAGCATTAGGTACATCGATGGCTTGTATATTTTTTACTGGTTTAGCTTCTGCTAATGCACACAAAAAAAAGAATGCGATTGATTTTGGAGTCATGAAGCCAGTGGTCATTGGAATTATCTTTGGATCTTTTTTAGGAGCAATTTTTGCTATTCAAATAGCTGGATCAATATTAAAAATTATTATTGGCCTATTTGCATTATTTGTAGCAATCCAAATAGGCTTCCAACTAGAATTACGAAGAAGGAGAATTGATAATAAATCTACATCTTATGTCGCAGGCTCGTCTATTGGTTTCTTGTCATCAATTTTAGGCATTGGAGGTGGAATATTTTCGGTCTCCTATTTTAAAAGCTCTGGCCTAAGCCTTACCACCAGTATTGGTACATCTGCAGCATGTGGGGTGCCAATTGCCATATTTGCATCACTTGGATATATATTTGTAGGTTTTAATAATTCAGTGTTACCACCTATGAGCATTGGTTATATATATCTTCCAGCTGTTATTGGAGTTTCGATAACCAGTATTTTTACTGCTGTTTATGGAGCAAAGCTAGCTCATTTTATTTCAGAAAAATTACTTAGAAATTTACTTATTTCTTTGATGCTTACTATATCAATATATATGATAGCTTTATGATTATTGAATTATCAGACTTTTTTAATAACCCTAGTCTCTTGGAAATAGGGTCAGTAAAAATTCAGTATTACGCTGTTACCTGGCTATTATCAGCATACTTGATATATCTATTTTTAAAATCTAATAAAATTATTAAAGAAATTAATCTTTCTTCTGAAAGAGTAAATGACTTGGTTTTTTTATATGGTCTTTTTTTTGGTGCAATGTGTGGGGGAAGAGTCGGATACATGTTGTTCTACGGAACAGATCAGTTAATTAATAATCCTATTTCTCTATTTTTTGTTTGGCAAGGTGGTCTCAGTTTTCATGGAGGCCTTTTGGGCGTTGTAGTTAGTGTAATTATTTTTTGTAAAAAATATGAAGTGAAGTTTTTGAGATTAATGGATGCTGTAGCCTTATCAATGCCAATTGGCCTTGGGCTCGTAAGGATTGGTAACTTTTTAAATGGCGAGCTATATGGAAAGCCTACAAGTGGAGACTGGGGATTTATCTTCCCAACAGATCCATTTGGATATTTAAGACATCCCTCTCAGCTATATGAGAGTTTTGGTGAAGGGATTGTATTATTTTTGATGTTATATTTTATTAGTAAGCTTAATAATATACATGGTGTTGTCTGCTCGTCATTTCTTATACTTTATGGCTCAATAAGATTTATAATTGAATTTTTTAGACAGCCTGATGCTCATATTGGTTATGTAGCATTGGAGTCTTTAAGTATGGGTCAGTTATTATGCATACCAATGATAATCGGTGGTTTTGTTTTGCTGTCTTACTCTAGGAGGAATGTATGAAAGCATATTTAGATCTTCTTCAATACATATTAGATAATGGTGATGAAAAAGATGATAGAACTAATACTGGGACAATCTCTTCCTTTGGCCATCAATTAGATTTTGATTTAGAAAAGGGTTTCCCTGCCGTAACAACAAAGTCGCTTGCATGGAAAGGCGTTGTTTCAGAGCTTCTATGGTTTTTAGAGGGGTCAAGTGATGAAAGGCGACTTGCAGAAATTAGATTTAATAAGAGAAGAGATGAGCTAACTGATTTAAGTAAATACTCAACAATATGGACGGACAACGCTGACAGCCAAGGAGTTGCTCTTGGTTATGAAAACACAGCTCTAAAAAAAGAGCTTGGACCAGTATATGGAGTTCAATGGAGAAATTGGGGTGGATTTGATCAAATAAAAGATCTGCTTGATAACATTGAAAAGAATCCTAATGGAAGAAGGCACATTCTTTCAGCATGGAATGTTGGCAAGATTGATGAAATGGCTCTGCCTCCTTGTCATGTTATGTCACAGTTTTATGTTAGCAAAGGAACTATTAGTTGTCATATGTATCAAAGAAGTGCTGATATGTTCTTGGGCGTGCCATTTAATATTGCTAGTTATGCCCTTCTACTTTGCATATTTGGCAAAATATTAAAACTTAAGCCTAGGCGTTTTGTGCATTCATTTGGAGATGCTCATATTTATATGAATTCAATAGAACAAGTTAAAGAGCAAATTGCTAGAGACCCATTACCTCTTCCAACTTTATCTTTACCTGATATAACATCGCTGGAAGATATACATAAGTTCTCTATAGATGAATTTAAATTAGAAGACTACAAACATCATCCTGCAATTAAAGCAAAAATGGCGGTCTAAATGAAAATAATATCTCACCTTGTAGCTGTATCAAATAATAGAGTCATAGGAGTAGATAATGATCTGCCTTGGAATCTAAAAGCTGACTTAGCTCACTTTAAAAAAAATACGCTAAATAAAATTATTATCATGGGCCGAAAAACTTATGAATCTATAGGGAAGCCACTACCAAAAAGAACTAACTACGTTGTATCAACAACTATTGAAAGCATTCCAGGAGCGCATGTATTTAAAAATCTAGATGATGCTATTAAATGTGCTGAAAAAAATAATGCTGAGAAAATAGATCAAGAAATAGTGATAATTGGAGGCGGCTATTTATTTAGAGAAACAATAGATATTTTTAATAAGCTACTAATTACAAGAGTCGATTGTGATATTGAAGGGGATGTATTCTACCCAGAGCTAGATTTAGCTAAATGGAATCTCATTAGCTCTGAATCTTTCAACAAAAACGATGATAATGACTATAATTTTAAAATAGAAGAATATTCTAAATTATGATTGGCTCTGAATATATTCTCTTCTAAGAGCTAAATTCTTAACTCTTACTTCCTCATTTTCAGTATATTTAATCCAGTTATTTGCCTGTTTCTTGATTTTCTTATCGTCATCTCTTGCGGCAATTCTAAATTGTTTTTTAGCATTTTCAAATTCTTGAAGTTCATAGTATGCTTGGCCAAGAGTTAGATACACTTGTGATATTTTCTTTATTTTTCCCTTATCAAGACCTTTTTTAATTGCATCAACAGCCAATTCAACCCTATCTTCTGAAAGATAGAGATTTCCAAGTAATACGTATGACTTGCCTTCCTTAGACATCTTGGCAGCTTTCTCAAGAACAGGAATAGCCCTATCTATTTCCTGAGCCATCCTCCAAGAATCAGCTAAAAGCTTAAGGTTTTTTTCATTATTCCTTACAACCGGACCAGTTTTTTCAACCTTAGTTTCTTCTTTAGTTTTTTTATCTATAACAGTTTCAATTCTAGTTACAATTTTCTTTTGTCCAGAAACAAGAACCTCAGCTGCCCAATATGGATTCTCATTTAGAAGCAATAATTGAGCAAGAGCAAGATATTCTGATTCTTTATCAAGGAAATCTTTAGCATATGCAGCTTTCATAGTAATCATATAATCTCTTTCTCTTCCAAGTTGGCCATATGTTCCACCTAATTGGATAAAGTAAAGTTTTTTTGGATAAAGATTTACTAAAATTTCGTAAATGTCTAACTGAAGGAGAAGAGCTTTTTTCTCACCTATTTCTTTTTTTAATTCACCTATACATGCAGCAATAATGACATACCAATTTTCTTTTGGTTTATAGCCCTCTTCTTCTGCCATGGATATTGCAGTTTCCATTGATGATCTAGATTTTTTGAAGTTACCTAACTGAAAATATGCCTGTCCTAAAAGCGACCATGATTGAGCTGTTACAGTCTCAACTTCATCCATCCACATTAAGATTAAATCTATGCCTTTTTGATATCTCTCTTGGACTAAGTTTAATTGAGCCAGTGTTAACAATCCTGAAGTTCTTAGTGGTATTGTTACCTCAGGTTCAGCCAAAAGATTTTCATATGCTTGTATAGCTTGAGCATATTCACCGTCTGAAAAATAAACATAACCCCAAGTATTCCACATTACAGATCTGTCATAACTCTTAAGGTTTTCTTTATCATCTCTTAATGCTGTGAGTATTTCTATCACAACTTCCATATCAGGCGCTGGCTCTCCTTTATCATCCACAACCTCTAAAGCCTCATAAACCTTTGCCATTTTTTTTGCAGTAGAAGTAGTCAGAGCCCTAGCTTTTTTATACTTAATCTGTTTTTTTGGTTTTGAAGATTCTTGAGCTTCAATATAATTTGGAGTGAGGGTAAACGAAAAAGCTAATATTGCAAATACGTATACTAATTTTGAATTTTTAAAAAATCTATTCATTATTCATCTAGTTTAAAAGTAAATCTATGTAAAACATTTTCAACGGGAGTTGCTTTGCCGTCAACAATCTTAGGCTTATATTTTAATTTCAATGATGCTCTTACTGAGGCACTATTAAAAATAGAGCATTCTCTAAATTGAGTATTTGGATCATCTGGATCACCACAATAGCCCTCTAAAGCAACAGCGTCCTCAACCGTACCAGATTCTGTAATGGTGAAGGAAGTAATTGCATAACCTTGAGTTCCTCTTTCAAGAGCCCGTCTCGGGTAGATTGGTTGAACTTTAAAAAGTGGAATATATTCACCATCTCTAAAAAAGCTTCCGCTAGCTTTAAAATTTGCTTTTGGTTTAGCCATTGAAACATCTATTCCAGTTAAAGGTTGAAGATCAAGTTCTGGCTGAGCAATGTCCTCTGGTTGTTCTTCAGGCTTTTCAGGTTTATCAACTTCTGTCATGAAAGTATCTATTTGCCTTTCAGGCATAACAACATCAGCAAGTTTTACTGATTTATCTTCTTTCATTCCACTATCTCCTAAGGAGATAAGAATAACCATTATAAAAAATAAACCAGAAGTAATTAAAACAGAAAGCCCAATGCCAGCTACATATTTATTAGCATCAAAAGCTTTATTGTATAAAGATTTTATTGGTCTAAATATTGTGCTGATCGCTTGATTCATCGTATGTTATTTAGGTTCTGATGCTAAGGATATGGCACTAACGCCAGCTTCTCTTGCCCCATCCATAACCTGAATAATGGTATCAGCCATAGCCTTCTCATCTGCTTGAATTACCACTGAACCCTTAGGATTATCTGCAAGCAACTTAACAACATTTGCTTTAACCTGGCGAACATCGATTCTCCTCCCATCCATCCAGACTTCTCCAGTTGGACCCACTGCTATTAAAATAGCTGCATTCTCTTGAGTTTCTGCTGTATCAGAGTCCGGTCTATTAATCTCTAGACCTGGCTCTTTAATAAAGTTAGCTGTAACAATAAAGAATATAAGCATGATGAATACCACATCAAGCATAGGAGTTAGATTTATTTCATCATTTTCCTCTTGTACTGCACTAGTTATTGCATTTCTTCTCATAATAATCCTCTATCTATAAATCTCTTTTTATAATTTCATTTAATTCTTCTTCGTGTCTCTTGCTTGTACTAGTTAGATAAATTGCTGCGAACGATCCAGATAATGCTGCTACCATTCCTGCCATAGTTGGAAGTGTTGCTTTAGAAACTCCTCCTGCCATAGCCCTAGCATCACCACCGCCATTGAATGCCATTACTTGGAATACTTCAATCATTCCAGTAACTGTTCCCAAGAGCCCCAATAAAGGCGCCAATACAATACATGTTTGAATGATGCTAATATTTCTATTAATTTCAATCTTCGCCTGAGACATCATTTTTTCTCTAATCTGAAGGGCATGCCATGATTTTTTATCAGATCTAGCATTCCATTTTGCAGCTAGTCCTGAAACATAATCATTATGAGCATGAGATAAGTACCAGATTCTTTCAAAGATCATACCCCACATAAAAAATACAAGAATAGCAATTAACCAAAGCACGCTTCCGCCTTGCTCCATAAAGTCTCTTATGGATGAAAAGGCTTCGGTTATTGCAAATGCTATATCCATATAGAAAACCTATTTACTTTCTGCTCTCTCGGCAAGAATACCAGTACTTTGTTCTTCAAGAATACTAATTATTCCCCTTGCAGAGGATTGAGTAAACGAATGAAGTAAACTAGTTGGAATAGCAACAAGTAGACCTAAAACAGTTGTTACAAGTGCCTGTGAAATACCACCAGCCATTAATTTAGGATCTCCGGTACCATAAAGAGTTATCATTTGGAATGTTACTATCATTCCAGTAACTGTTCCTAAAAGACCAGCTAAAGGAGCTATAACAGATATTATCTTTATGAAGCCAATTCCTTGATCAATCGCAGGTCTTTCTGCCATTATAGCTTCAGCAAGTTTAAGCTCTAGAGTATCAATGTCTTTATCAAAGTTTTCTTTTCCAACTTTTAATACCCTTCCTAATGGATTAGAAATATCAGCAGCTTCTTGGTTTGCCTGTTTTCTTACTGCCGTCCCGATCATATACAAGCTATATAGTTTATAGAAAGCAAACATAACAGCTATGATACCAACAGCAATAATTGCATACCCAACTTCTCTTCCTTGCTGAGCTCTTTCCATTAATGATGGGGTTTGAATTAGATTTGCTAATAAACTACCGCCAGTAGGGCCAGTAGGGTCTATTCCAAACTTTACTTGATCTCCAGTAGCTGCATTTCCAACAGCTTTAGCTGTCTTTGTATATCTTCCAGCAGGCTGTCTTGGCAAGAATGCATATTGACCTTTTGATGATGCATATTCTAGATATTTCCCATCGCATACAGCATTAAAAAGACCAACCCTGGTGACACTACATTCAGATGTAACGCCATCAACATCGATCACATCAGTTGTAAATGAAACAACTTGTCCACTTGCTGATAGTTCTCTAGTCAGCTCATACCATAGACCTTCTATTTCTCTAATAGTTGGTAATTCAGTCGTTTCAGACATTTTTCCAGTTAAATCATTTAAGAACTTAACTCTATCTTGTCCGTATTCAGCACCTGTTAGGGATCCTGAAAATTGAACTGCGGCTTCTCCAGCAGAACTTTGCAAATGACCAAATAGTTCAACCAATGATCCTAATTCTTTTTTATATGCATCTTCTTTAACTCTTAGTATTTCTTCATTCTTTTTGTATTCTGCTTCTAACGTATCAGCAATTTTTTCCTGACGAGTAAGCTCTCTTTTTTCAGCAGCTAGGATAGAGGCTTGCTTATTTTTATTAGCTAAGAATTTATTTTCACGATCATCATTTGCTGCTTGCTCTTGAGTTTTACCTTCTTTAACAAGGGCTAAGAGTGCTTCAACAGTTGATACTTCAACAACTTCTTCAGTCGCATCTTGAGCAACCAAAAAACTACTCAAAGATGAAATGAATAAAAATAAAAATGGGAATATATATAAACGTTTCATTACGCCTCTCCTTTGATTACTGGCATCAACAACATATCTGTTGGAGCTAATTTCTTAGCCATTCTTATGCCATTTCTAATTGGTTTTCTGTAGCTTCCATCTAGCTCATCCCAAGAATTTGTTTCATTATTCCATCTACCACTGGATTGTTCATCTTTGGTCTGATAGAACATACCTACTCTTCCTATAACTAGAATATTTACAACAGTTCCATCTCCTAAGGCACTTTCATAAGTGTCTATTTTTCTTCCGTACTCTGCTTCAATATTGTATGCCTCTAGTACTTGTCTTACCTGCTCTGAAGCAGTTACTTTTGGTTTAGCTAATGATGACCTAACAAGGTCTACTCTATTTTGTCTTTCTTCTAACCTGAAGGGAGTATCAAGGTTGATAAAAGATTCTAAACTTTCTAGCATTCTTTGCGCTAAAGGTGGTATTTGTCTTTGCATCACAACGACCTGAACTAGTTGATCATCCAACTTATCCATTAGATCAAGCTGTGCCTCTATTTGGATTCTTTTTTGTTCATTATAAAGCTTGAGTCCTTCGACTTGTTTTGCTGTAGCTTTCCACTCATTGACAATCTTGTCTGTTTTCTTTTCAGTTGCATCAATGCTGTCTTGAGAAGCAGCAGATAGCTGTTGATTTTCTCTTCCAACCTCAAGAACACTTTCCATATCTGATGACGAAACAAAGCCCGACATAGAAATAAGCACACACAAGTGCACTAAGTTAAAATTTTTATTCATATTAATCTCCCTAAAAGATTGCTCATATTAACAGTCAATTCAATAATAATAAAACTTTTTTATCAGTTTTCTACGTTATTAATATCTCAAAAACTTTTAATATTTTATCATTAACACCGGTGTTTCAGATTTGTATTTAATGTACTCTTCGTCACCGCCCCATTTTTTATCTGCCCTAGCTTCTAACATTCTTACACCACTAACATAGACAAGAAGCAGGTAAGTAAATATTGGTGAAATTAAAGTGAGGTACTGCAGTCCTTCTAAAGATGAGAATGACATAACTGCTATTCCTGTCCATAAGACTATTTCTCCAAAAAAGTTAGGATGTCTTGATTTAGCCCATAATCCAGTAGTTATAAATTTATCTCTATTTTCTGGTATTGATCTAAATTTCGATTTTTGCTTATCTGCAATAACTTCAGTACTAAAGCCAAAGACAAATAAGCCAAGTCCAATATAGAAAAATGCATTAACAATAACTCCAGTTTCAGAAGATAATGCTGTCAATGCACACATTGAACAAAGCGAAACCCATAAACCTTGCAAAGTCCATGTCATAAAAAATTGCGTTGCTGACGGCTTAATTGAACGGAATCTTTTATCTTCACCGTCTTTATGTATTCGCAAAAAAAGAAAGGTTCCAAGTCTCAAAGCCCACATAGTTATAAGAAGAACAATAGCAATATTGGCTCCATTTAATTTAGTAAATACCTCAGAAGTCGAAGCTAATGAAACCCATATAACTGATAAATACGTCAAACTTCCAGTTAAGTCATAAAATTTTTCTGTTTGAAAAACATATGCAGGTATAAAAGCAACCCATTGAATTGCAAAAGCAAGGAATACTACTTTTACAACTAAATCTATACCAGTTGCACTCGCTATATATGCAGCAAAAAGAAATGCTGCAATTGAAATTAAAATATTAATTAATTTACTCATTTTCTACTCCCATCCACACATTCTATTTTCATTTTGTTTGTCAAGCCACTCTTTCAAGGGCTTATAGTAATTCATAACAGAGCTACCACTCAATTTTCTTGATCCTGTAATATTCTCAAAAGCATCTTGCCATGGCTGGCTTTGCCCCAACGCCATTGTTGAAATAATTTTTTCACCAGCAATCTGATTTCCATAAATTGAGCATTCGTGGAGCAATCCATCAAAATTCATTGCATTGCATAAAGCTTCATGAAATTGATATTGCATAATTCTTGCAAGATAGTATCTCGTATAAGGTGTATTTGCTGGAATGTGATATTTGGCTCCTGGATCAAAATAATCTTCTGATCTATTTACTGGAGAAGTAATACCTTGATAAGACTCCCTCATATCCCACCATGATGAATTGAGGTTAGACTCTTCTATTTCTCCATTAAAAACACCAGATCTCCATTTATCTAATGTTAAAGCCCAAGGAATCACTACAACTCCCTCTAGAGCTTGTTTCATCAATAGTCCAATTGGGTCTTTCTTTGCGCTTGTAGCCTCCTCAGAGGATATGAAACCAATCTTATTCAAATAATCAGGCGTTATAGAAAGTGTTAATAGGTCACCAAATGCTTCATGAAATCCATCATTCGCTCCTCCCTGAAAAAGAGTTGGCAGATGATTATATGCTTGATAATAAAAAATATGTCCTAACTCATGATGAATCGTTATGAAGTCTTCTTCATTCTTTTCGATACACATTTTTATTCTCAAATCATTATTTACTGAATCAAGATTCCATGCTGAAGCATGACAAACTACAGATCTATCTTGAGGTTTTACAAATAATGATCTTTCCCAAAAAGTTTCTGGTAGTTCTTTAAAGCCCATAGATAAGAAAAAGTCTTCTGCATATTCAACCATTGTTATTTCATCTATATTTCTTTCATTTATTATTTGAGTAACATCTATAGAAGTGTTTGTTTCATCTTTTTCATACACAAGATCATATATATTTGACCATGACTGTCCCCACATATTGCCCAAGACATGAACCGGAAGCGGCCCATCTAAAGGAACAATATCATCACCATATTCTGAATTTAATTTGCTTCTTACATGACAATGCAATGCCTCATAAAGAGGTTTGACTTCTTCCCAAACTCTATCTGTTTCATTTAAAAATGTTTCAGCTGGCATATCATATTTGCTAAACCATAAGTCGCTCAAGCCATCAAAGCCTAAATCTTTAGATCCTTGATTTCCAATATCAACCATTCTTAAGTACATTGGTTTCATGGGCTTTCCAATTTCATGCCAGCCAGTCCAAGCTTTAAGCAATTCACTTGAATTCCTTGAAGAATCTATAATATTTTCAAAAGCCTCTAAATCTAAACAAGTTCCGTCATCATAACAATGCTTTCCACTGCCATACATGGCCTCAAGTTTAGTTGAAATCTCTGATAACTCACCAGCGAGTTTGTCATCAAAAGGAGGGGGCATAACAAAAGAACTTTTTAATAATTCGAGCTGTCTTCTATTCGAAGAAGTTGTAACTAAATCATTAAAATTAGATGCGTTCCTAGAAGTCTCTAAAGCTTTGAGGGTATATCTTTTGCTATAGTCTGCTATAACCTTTTGAGAATCATAAGTTATAAAATTTGAACTTATCCATGATGCAGAACTTACCGTAGGACCTTCTAATAAATTTTCTGATTCAACAGACGCTAAAAATTTTTCTAGATCTTCTGAAGATTTAGATTGTTCGCCACTTTGGCCACAAGAAGTTACAATTGCACATATGGCAATTAGTGTGAATATTTTTTTCATAAGTTTTCCCTCGATTTACCAAAATAACATAAAAAATATATATAAAAAATGAAAATATCAACGAATCAATTTAAGAATGGAACAAAGCTACTTATAGATAATGCTCCTTGTTCAATAATAGAACATGAATTTCATAAGCCTGGAAAGGGACAGGCGGTGATGCGAGTTAAATATAAAAATTTGCTTACAGGAAATACAAACGATAAGACATATAAATCAGGAGAGTCTGCTGAGACCGCTGACATTAATCATAAAGATATGGAGTTCCTATATACGGATGGCAATACATGGCATTTTATGGATACATCAACTTATGAGCAGATTGAAATAGGCGCTACTGAAATGGGTGATGCTAAAAAATGGCTAGTCGGGCAAGAAACATGTGAAATTATTCTATGGGATGATAGGCCTATACTTGTTGATCCTCCTGTTATTGTTGAATTAAAAATCTCATCATCTGAGCCTGGGGTTAAGGGTGATACTGTTTCGGGTGCAACTAAACCAGCTGAATTGGAAACAGGGGTTACGGTTCAGGTTCCATTATTTGTAAATGAAGGTGAGACTATTAAGGTTGATACCAGAGATGAAAGCTATGTTGGTAGAGCAAAATAATGATTCAAACTATTAATGAACAGATTGATAAATTCTTATCTTCATTACCTGAGATTAATAATAGTCAAATTATCTCAATAAAAGAGAGGTCTGCCACAACACTAACTGATGACCTAAAAAAAGGTCATGCTACGTCTAACGTATGCATGATTGCGGCAAGTATTTTAAAGCAGAATCCGAAAGACCTTGCAGTCAAACTTGCCTCAATTATGGAGAAATCTGAAAAATATGAAAATGTAGAATCTGCAGGACCAGGATTTATTAATGTAACTTTAAAACGTGAGGATTTCGTATCAACTATCAAGCAGATTAATGACAACCCCAAAGAGTTTGGGACATCTAAGGATGGAGAAAATAAATCAGTTCAAATTGAGTTTGTATCAGCTAATCCAACTGGACCACTTCATGTTGGTCATGGAAGAGGTGCAGCCTATGGAGATGCTATAGGAAGAATACTCTCTTCGTGTGGCTTTAGAGTTGAAAAAGAATATTATATTAATGATGCAGGCAGGCAAATTGATATTCTAACTGCAAGTGTTTATGTAAGAATTCATCAGGATTCATTTAAGGATTTCTTTCCTAAGAATGCATATAAAGGATCCTATATTGAAGACATTGCGAAAGCTTTCAAAAAAATAAATAGTACTAAATCTATTCGAGATATACATTTGTACACTGCTCAGTTGCCTGAAGATGATGAAAAAGAAATAGATGCACTAGTTTTTAGAATTAAAGACTTTGACTCTCAGTGGTCTGATATAAAAGACTTTGCTTTGAACTCCGTTCTTGAAACTATTAAAGAGGATTTAAAATTATTTAATGTTAGTTTTGACCATTGGTTTTATGAGTCTTCCCTTGGTGATATGGCTGATAAGAATTCTAAAATCTCTCTTGCAATTGAAACTCTTAAATCTAAAAAGCTTGCATTCGAAGAAAAAGGTGCAATTTGGTTAGATACATCTGAAAGTGGAGATGATAAAAATAGAGTTCTTATAAGAGAGGATGAAAGGCCTACTTATTTTGCTTCAGACGTTGCGTATCATAAAAATAAAATAGATAGAGGTTTTGATAAGCTTATTAATGTTTGGGGAGCAGACCATCACGGCTATATAAAAAGAATCGAAGCATCTATAAGCGGATTGGGTTTTAATAAAGATAAATTAGATGTGCAGCTTGTTCAGTTTGCAAATCTCTTTAAAGATGGGAAAAAAGTAAAGATGTCCACCAGATCTGGAGATTTTTATTCTTTAAAGGATTTGATACAAGATATAGGAACTGACGCTGCTAGATTTTACTACCTTTCAAAGCAGGCTGATCAACATCTAGATTTTGATTTAAATTTAGCTACTTCTGATAGTAAAGAAAATATGTTTTATTATATTCAGTACGCACATGCAAGAATATTTTCATTGCTTGGCAAGTACAAAAACAGCAATACAAACATGCCCTCTTCGCCTGACTCAATTATTAATGGGTCATATAAAAAATGCGATAAACTTATTCATGAAATTAGTAGGTATCCAAGTATATTAAAAAGATCTTCTCTTTCACTTCACCCTCATCTAATAATTTTTTATTTAAAAGATTTGGCTCATACATTTCATAGTTTTTATAATGACAATCCAGTACTAACTGAGTCAGAAGAAAACCTTGATTCAATCATTTTGTGTCTAGACGCGGTTAAATCTGTTATCGCTAATGGGTTTGAGCTTCTTGGAATTGAGCCCATGGAAAAAATGTAACCTAAATGAAGGATTATGCGAATAGAAAATCTCTAAGCAGAAGCAAGGGTAAAGCAAAAAAGACGGTATACAGGTCAAAAAGAAAAAATGTAGAAGTTGTCCCATCGGTATTCTTATTGGGTCTTGGCTTTACAGCTTTTTTTCTTATTGTAATTTCAGTTTTTTATTTTGGAACTGATATTAAAAGTATTGATCAGCGTAATATAAATAATACAGTAACAATAAATTTTCCAACCTCCTTAATGGAAGACTCAGTATTAATAGAAACAAATAAACTTGATGACACCTTAGAATGTGAGTATTTTGTTCAGGTTGGAGCTTATGGCAATAAAAAGTATGCCTATGAGGCAGTTGAAATGTTAAATGAGGTCGAGTTTATGACTATAAATGATATATATAGCGCTTCCAAACCCGGCAAACTGCTTCACAGCGTATTAAGTGGTCCTTATGAAAATAGATCAGCTGCTAATAATGCTAAAGAAAAAATAACAAAAAATGGCTTTGATCCTCAACTAAGAACTTTATGCAAAAAGAAATAAATCAAAACATAATCTTAGTAAAGAATAATATTGCCGTGGCATCTAGGAAAGCTAATATTGATCCAAGAATGGTTTCTTTAATAGCAGTTTCTAAAAAAAAGAATCATGAATATATTAGAGCAGCTATTGAGCTAGGCCTTAATGATTTTGGTGAAAATTATGCTCAAGAGCTTGCCAGCAAAGCAGAGCTTCTGAAGAATGAAGATATCAATTGGCACTTCATTGGACCAATTCAAACGAATAAAATAAAACTAATCACAACTCATGCAAGCTGGATTCATTCATTAGATAGACCTAAAGTAGTAGATAAATTAAATAACGAATGTATCGCATCCAATAAAAAAATGAATGCACTTATTCAAATAAATATTTCTGGTGAAGAAACAAAAAGCGGCATTAGCCCAGATACTCTTTTAGAGTTTGCCAGTTATGTAAATCTGCAATCCAATATTGTGCTTAAAGGCATAATGGTGCTACCAAAAATGACTAATAATATTATAGATAAAGAAAGAGAAATGATTAAAGCCAGAAAACTTCATAACAATTTAGTTAAGGAGTTTCCTGAAGCAACTTATTTATCAATGGGGACTACATCTGATTTTGAATGTGCTATAAAGTGTGGCTCTAATATGATTAGGGTTGGTGAACTCATATTTGGAAAACGAAAATGAAGAAAATAGTTTTTTTTGGAGCAGGAAATATTGCTCAATCAATTATCCTTGGACTCATCTCTATTGGGTATGACAAAAGAAATATTCTATTTATTGATAGGAATAAGAAAAATCAAAGTTACTTAGAGAAAATTGGTATAAAGAAATATTCTAGCAAACATATTAATAATATTGACCTGTTCTTTTTGGCTGTTAAGCCTAAAGATGCACTTATGGCTTTTCAAGAAATCTGTGACAGTCATAAAAATCCCAAAGTAGTATCTTTGGTTGCAGGTATTAAATCTAAACAGTATTTTTCAATATCAAAAAATATCCAGTTAATTAGAGCTATGCCGACCACATCATCAAAGTTTGGCAAAGGAATCACTGCCCTATTTAATATATCTTCATCTTCACCTAGCTTTAACAAGGTTAAGAAAATATTTAATAAATTAGGTATGGCTATTGAATTAAATAAAGAGCAGGAAATGGATGCCTTCACCGGACTTATTGGCAGCGGGCCAGCGTACTTTTTTTATTTATTAAAAGTATATGAAAAAAGATTGATGAAGATTTGTAATAATGATGCAAAGATGGTCGCGGATGCTATGTCCAACATGCTTGAAGGTGTTGCTTTGTCAGTAGCTAGTAATGATAATCTAGATAACTTAATTGCAAAAGTTGCATCAAAGAAAGGTACTACTGAGGCTGGGTTAAAAAGCTTTAAAGAAAATAAGTTATTAAGTACTTTCGATAAAGGAATCACAACAGCAATAAAAAGATCAAAGGAAATTTCAAATGAGTCCTAACATAGTAGACCTAACAAATATAATACTTTCTATTTTGTGTTATGGATTTGTATACTTATTTATTTTTAATGCCCTAAAAGTAAATTATTTTAATCCTATCGTAAAAGTCTTCGTTGCTGCATATAAGCCTATCTCAAAGCTGTCTGTTTTTTCTAATCAGCTTTATACCATTGGCCTCATCGCTGTTGGGTTAAAGTTTTTAAGTTTTCAACTTTTATATTCTTCTCAATATGAGGCTTCGGTGTTAATAATTATTGCGTTTATTGAAATTATTAAAATTGCTTTAAATATTATCTTTTTCTCAATTATCGGATCTGTTATTTTGAGCTGGGTATCACCTAACAATGATCACCCTGCCCCTGAATTAATAAATGAAATCTCAGATAATGTACTAAATCCTATAAAGAAATTTATACCTTCAATGGGTGGCTTAGATTTTTCTCCAATATTTGCCTTTATTCTTATTAATGTAATTATTAGCTTTCTGCAGGATATTATTAGATCGATAGTATGAAAATTAATACAGAGCTTGTTCATTTTAAAGAAGGCCTTGATTTAGAATCAGGAATAAAATTAGATTCATTTGATTTAATGATAGAGACATATGGTGAATTAAATGAAAATAAATCAAATGCGGTTTTAGTATGTCATGCTTTCTCTGGCAACCATCATGCTGCTGGTATAGATTCTGAGGGTGCAAATTTAGGCTGGTGGGATAATATTATTGGGCCTGATAAGGCTATTGACACTAATAAATATTTTGTAGTCTGCTCAAATAACCTGGGTGGCTGTTCAGGCTCTACTGGACCAACTTCAATCAATCCTGATACTGGCAAAGTATATGGTAAAAACTTTCCCATTATGTCTGTAATTGACTGGGTTAATTCACAAAAACTTTTATCTGATTTTTTGGAAGTAAAAAAATGGCATCTCGTGGTTGGAGGAAGCTTAGGTGGAATGCAGGCTCTCCAATGGTCAATTTCCTTCCCTGATATGCTATGCAAGGCTGGAGTTTTTGCAGCTGCAGCAAATTCTAGCACTCAAAATATAGCAATGAATGAGGTTTCCAGGGAGTCTATTAGGAAAGATATTAACTTTTTTGATGGGGATTATATTGAACACAATACCAAGCCTAAAAATGGATTAAAGGCAGCTAGGATGCTTGGACATATTACCTATCTTTCTGAAAAGCATATGGATTTAAAATTTGGAAGAAGGCACCAGGATAGTGATTCAAAACTCTCTGGCACTATAGATTATGAAGTAGAGAACTATCTGCAGTATAAAGGTGAAAAGTTTTCAGATAGCTTTGATGCTAACTCATACATACTAATGACAAAAGCAATGGATGACTATGATGCATCATCTAAAACGAATGGAGATCTTGAAGAAGCAATGTCCGTCATCTCATGTCGTATGTTAATTATTGGTTTTGACAGTGACTGGCTATACCCTCCAGAGAGAGGCAAAGAAATTCAACTAGCTGGAATGAAAACTAATGTAAATTGTACATACGTTAATCTTCATGGAGAGCAGGGTCATGACAGCTTCCTGTTTGCCTCTGAGAAATACAATGAAATTATTAAAGCTTTTATAAAATCCTGATGAATATTCCTTTATCAAAAATTATTAACGAATGGATACCTGATAATAGCAAGGTAATAGATTTTGGTTGTGGAGATGGATCATTATTAAAAGAGCTAATTGATACAAAAAAAGTTAAAGGCTATGGCGTTGAAATTGACCATAAGAAAATCCAAGAGTGTATAGAAAAAGGTGTTTCTGTTATTCAGCAAGATATTGATGCAGGCATCCAAGAATTTGAGTCTTCTAATTTTGATATATCAATTATGGCTAGTTCTATTCAATGCCTAAAAAACCCTCACTTAGCTCTAAGAAGAATGCTGAAACTCTCGAACCAGTGTGTTGTTACTCTTCCAAACCTTGGCTATTGGAGATGCAGAATGGATTTGGTTTCTGGCAAAATGCCGGTTACTCCAAACCTACCCTCAAGTTGGTATGAAACAGAAAATGTCCATCTTTGCACCATCAATGACTTTGAAAAACTTTGTTCTGATGAAGGCTTCGTTATATATAAAAAATTATTCTTAAACCCTAAAAGACAACAAAGCATTTTGGCATCTCGCTCTCCAAATTTATTTGCTTCTGAGGGGGTATATCTACTTGGAAGAAAGTAAGAAAATTTTATTAGCCACCTCAAATCAAGGGAAGTTAAAAGAGTTTAAAAAACTTTTCAACAAGCTTGATTTGATTTGCCAAACTGACCTAGGCATTGATGATGCTGTCGAAGATGGCATGACATTTTTTGAAAATGCTTTAAAAAAAGCAAGGCATGGCGCAAAAGAATCGAAACTTTTTACAGTTGCAGATGACTCTGGATTGGTGGTACCTGGTTTAAATTTTGAACCTGGGATATATTCTGCTAGGTATGCTGGAGAAGAAGCATCTGATCTTGATAACAGAAATAAAATTATTGCTGAATTAAAAAAGAGAAACTTGGAATCACTACCTGCTTACTATGTATGTGTTTTAGTTGGAATTCATTCTCATGACGATCCAATGCCAATATATTCTTCAGGTCAAATTCATGGAAAAGTTAGCATCAAAAGTGATGGCGAAGGAGGCTTTGGATACGACAAGATTTTTTATCTTGAAGATCCTCAAACATCTATGGCATCAATCTCCCCAGAAATCAAAAATACTATTAGTCATAGAGCTCTTGCTGCTCGTTCATTCTTAGCAGAACTTGAAAAAATTTAGTCCCAAAGAAACGCCACTGTCTTTATATATTCATCTTCCATGGTGTGAGAAGCAATGTCCATATTGTGATTTCAATATAGATATTAATAAAAAAAATGGAGATGAGGATCTTCTTATAGATGCAATATTGTCTGACTTAGAGGCATCAAAAATATATATTTCAGGCAGAAAATTTATATCTATATATTTCGGTGGAGGCACCCCCTCTTTAGTGAACTCAAAAAATATTGAAAAGATATTACTCAAACTATCAAGCAGTAGAATGATAAATAAAGATTGTGAGATAAGTTTCGAGTTTAACCCCAAGGAAGTTACGTTAGATTACTTAACCGATCTATCTAATATTGGTATTAATAGAGCCTCTATTGGCATCCAAAGTTTTGACAATGTTACCTTGAAGAGTTTAGAGCGCAACCATAATGCTGATGAGGCACTAAAAGCCTTAAATATAATTGATAGCATTAAGTCTATTAAAACTTCCATAGATTTAATATACGGTGTTATGGGGCAATCATTGTCCTCTTTTGTAAAGGATATAGAGATCTTTTGCTCACAAAATATTTCTCATCTTTCTATGTATCAGTTAACAATTGAGCCAAATACAATCTTTTACAAAAAGGAGCTTAAAATTCCAAAAGATACTGAAATAGAAAAAATGGAACAGGCCGCCCAAAAGCTACTTAATAAAAGTAGGTTTTATCAATATGAGGTTTCTTCTTGGACTAAAGAAAAGTCTTTTAGTAAGCACAATATGAATTACTGGATGTATGGTGATTTTTTGGGGCTTGGCCCAGGTGCTCACAGTAAAATTACATCTGAAGATGAAATAACAAGAATGGTTAAACTAAAGAAGGTGGATTCCTACATTAAAAATCCCTCCAAGGTCTCTAAAAATCAAATTACTTCGGATGGATATGATATTGATTTAGCAATGAACTTACTAAGACTAAAAGATGGGGTTAGTTTTGATGAACTAAAAAGCAGGAAAATACATTTAACAGAGACTTTTTTAAAAAAGTTAAATCTTGGTATAAGCAATAATCTTTTAGAAAAAAACGGAATTAAGGCAACAAGCATTGGCTATAAATTCTTAAATGATACTGTGAATACTTTTAGCTAGGATTTTATAAGTGAAAAAGGATAAATTTTTCTACCCTCATGCAATGCTCTTCTTTGAAACTTCGTTAAAGCTGAAGTCTCATATCTAGATTTATCAGTTCTAGAGAATCCCTCAGATAAAGATATCTGATCTTCAATAGATTCTGCATAGTCTTTTACGTCAGTTGACATAAATAACTCGCCGCCATCTTTTATTGTTGGATGAATTAATTTAAAAAATTCATTCGTAAGCATTCTTCTCTTGTGATGTTTAAGTTTTGGCCAAGGATCTGGACATATAACAATTACATCATCAAAGATTGGTTTTTTTACATCATCTATTAAAAGTCTTATATCCCCAGATGTAATTAAAATATTATTAATTTCATTACTAATTATCTCGCCTAGCAATGCTCCTATCCCAGCTAGATACACTTCTGATGCAATATATAGAGATTCTGGATTTTCCCTTGAAAGAGCAAGAGTATTCTCTCCATTTCCAAATCCAATCTCTAAAACAACTCTAGAAAAATCTTGTTTGGCTTGAATTATTTGAGAATATTTATTGATCTCATATGAAGCAAGATGATCTAAATTACCTTCCTGACTGGAGGTTATCCTGCCTCTTCTTTTTACAAATGATGGTAAATATTTGTGGCGCATTTTTTCTATCTTTTTTGATAGATTTAAGCAGCGGTTACCATAAATGCCTTAAGCTTTTTGAGTGCACCATTTTCAATCTGGCGAATTCTTTCAGCCGAAACATCATACTCATCTGCTAAGTCATGAAGTGTTGCCTTTTGATCAGTTAGATATCTTCTCTGAAGAATATCCTTACTTCTATCATCAAGCATTTTTAGGGCTTCTGTTAAGTCATTATGATTAAGTTCCTGTGCCTCTGAAGTTGCAACAATTAATTCTGGATCATATGTTTTGTCTTCTAGGTACTGAGAAGGAGACATGATTTCTTCATCATCATCTGTTGAGCTTGGCGCATCAAATGATGCATCATTTGAAGACAACCTGCTTTCCATATGCAAAACATCTTTTACTTCAACATTTAAATCTTCTGCTATCTTTTCAGCTTCTTCTTTGGTCAGCCATTCTAAAGTCTTCTTTTTACTTCTTAAGTTAAAAAATAGTTTTCTTTGCGCCTTAGTGGTTGCAATCTTGACCAGCCTCCAATTTTTAAGGATATATTCATGAATTTCAGCTTTAATCCAATGAACAGCAAAAGAAACAACCTTAACCCCCCTATGAGGATCATACTTATCAACTGCTTTCATTAAGCCAACATTGCCTTCTTGAATAATATCTGCCAAAGGTAGGCCATATCCTTGATAAGATCTTGCAATATGAACTACAAAACGAAGGTGATGAATAACTAACTGTCTTGCTGCATCTAGATCATCTTCTTCATATAGCTTTAATGCTAATTCTTGTTCTTGTTCCTTAGTAAGAATAGGAATCGAATGCACAGAAGCCAAATAGGATTCAATATCCTTGCCTGGACTATTTAGCTGAGATGGTTGTAACTGTGTTCCCATATTATTATAAGTTTTTAGTATAATACATTATATTATAAATTAATGTATAGCAGTGAATTATACCAATTTTTTATGATATTCGCTTAGAATTGGGAAAAACCTGTCATGAATGTCTTGATTCCTGCATGCAATAAATGGACTATTTAATATAGTATCCTCTTTATTGTATGGGAGAGGCTTTCCAGAACTTAATAAACTAACTATTCCCCCAGAACCCGATAAGACTGCATTTCCTGCAGCAATATCCCATTCCGATGTGGGTCCAAACCTTGGGTATATATCAGCTTGATTGTCAGCTAAAGCGCAAAGTTTTAATGAGCTTCCCTTCTCAACAACTTCATAGTCAATATTTAAGCTTTTAAATAGGCTCAGAAGGTTTCTATCTGCATCTGTTTGATGACTTTTACTCATAACTATTCTTAATGTATTTATCTCGGCATCGGATGTACCTGATAAATTCTTATCACTATCATAAATAGAACCATGCCATACATTAGATGTTGCAGGCGCACCAACAATACCAAAGATAACAGACCCATCTTCAATTAAGGCAATATTTACAGTAAATTCCTTCGATTTATTAATGAACTCTCTTGTTCCATCAAGTGGATCTACAAGCCAATAAGGTATATCAAAATTCTTTTGGTCTTTATGATACGTTTCCTCAGATAATACTGGTATCTGAGGTGTAATTTTATTTAATGCATCTATGATAATTTTATTAGCTGCATTGTCTGCTTCTGTTACTGGCGATCCGTCTGATTTAATTTCTTGATTGAATGTATCTTTTTTATAAACTTCCATGATCGCATCTGATGCAATCCTGACAGTTTCAGTTATTGGGTTTAAAATACTAGATAAAAGCTCATGAGTAATTTTCATAAAAGTATCTTAGCAGAATCAACATGCATATTACTTGATATAGATGGGGTTATTTTAGATCAGAATTTTGATAACTTATTTTGGGGGGAGTGGCTTCCTGCTGAGGTTGCATCGAAAAAAGATATTTCTTTAGAGACAGCAGAGGAAGACATTTATAAAACTTCTAAGCAGCTGTATGGAACCCTTCCATGGTATGAGCTTAAGTTTTGGGAAGATAAGTACGATGTAGATCTTATTTCTCTGGCTGAACAAAATAAGTCTTATGTAAAATTTATAGAAGGCGCAGAAGCAGTTCTTAAATTTATGTCATCTTTAAATAAAAAGATTTTTTTTCTTACTAATTGTGATTCGAGATTGTTAAAAGTTAAATCTTCTCAAGTTTCTTTACTTAATTATGCTGATGATTGGATATCAAGTGTTGACCTAGGAGTTATTAAAGAAGATCAGAAATTTTGGACTATAGCTTTCAACCAACTTAATGTCTTGGCATCGGAATCTATATTTTTTGATGACAATATCAGTATCGTTAATTCAGCAATCGACTATGGCATTAAATACTCTGTTCACATCACAGAGCCAACCAATAATGACAGTGTGATTTATGAATCAAAATCTGAGTATCAAATCAGAAAGCTAGTTGATTTAATCAGAGCAGACTGATGGTTCAATATTTGATGCGTCAATAGCATCTAAAATTAGTGTATGGATATCTGTATTATCCATGAGCCCTGTAAATGAATGAGCTCCAGGACCATAAGCATAGACCCCAACAGGTATTGAGGTATGCCTGCCTGTACCCCATTGAACTTTAACCATTCCTTCTTTATCTCCAAGTATTTGAAGTCCACCAGTTTCATGGTCAGCAGTTATGATTAACAGAGTTTCTTTGTCTGCTGTTACAAAATCCATAGCCATTGCAATTGTTTTATCAAAGTCTATAAATTCTGTAATCATTGTAATTGCATCATTGTCATGGGCTGCCCAGTCAATCTGACTACCCTCACTCATCAGGAAAAATCCATTGCAGGAATCTTCATCTGATTTAAAAGATAAGAATTCTAAAGCTGTTTTTGTCATCTGTAATTGAGTTGGCTTTGCAGGAGATCGATTAATTCCATCCTCATCAAATAAACCAAGAACTCTTTCTGAATCTAGAAAGTTTTCAGTAGAAAGGTCCTTTATATCGGTAATTAATAAATTATTTTCTTTTACTTTTTCAATATTGAAAAACTTTGTGCCTCCTCCAAGAGAAATTTTAATAGGGGATTCAAGCAGCTGATTGGCAATTTCTTCTTCCTTGTATCTTGAGTCTATATGGGAATAAAAGGCAGCAGGTGTAGCATGAGTAATAGATGATGTGGCTACTAAACCAGATATATAACCTTTATTTTGGATTATCTCTGGAATTGAAGGAACAATTTTCTTATCGTGTGTTATTGAAAGAAATTTATTTTTAGTCTTTATTCCTGTTGCCCAAGCAGAAGCTGCAGCAGCAGAGTCAGTGTAGATGCTGTTATAAGAGTGGGTTAGTGATGTTCCATGAAAAGGCATTTGATCTATAGCTAATCTATGATTAACACCGCCTATTGCAATTCTTGAAAGAGTTATTTGATTTAAACCAGTTCCATCGCCGATAAGAAGAATAATATTTTTTGGCTTTTTATCTTTAGAAAATACTACTGTTTCAATAGACTTAGTGCCTTCATTTCCTATTTCTATATACTCTATTTTTGATTTACTTTGATTTGATAATAAAGATATTAAGTACCCTAAAGTGATTATAAGTAAAAAATAAGGAACAAACTTTTTCATATATTATGGCTTAAGCGCGTTCAATCTCATTTCCATTATTTCTTCTTTTGTATCAGGATACTTGTTCCCGTAAATGGCTCCTTCCCATTTACCATACATGGGATTGGTTAACATAAACCATTTTTTTCCCCACATATCAGAGTACTTTTCAGCTAGATCTCTTCGAGAATTAATATCTGTGGCTGCTTCCTCCAAAGGAATAAAGTCTGTTAGCTGATCTCCTACTAACATCAGAATTCTATAGTCTTCAGCAACAAGAGCTCTTCTTGAAACCTTGTCAGAGGTCCATCCATTTTCGTCTCTCATCAATAAGACATCTCTATCATCATCAAAAGGAAGGCCTAAGTTTTTAATATTGGTTCTTGTTGCCTCCTCTAGTTCTGCAACTCTGTTAGTTACATAGAAAATTTTTATGCCTTTATCTGATGCATTTTCAAGAAAGCTAGATACTCCAGGAACTGGCTTAGCAGTGGCTTCAAGCCCCCATTCAATCCAACCATTCGGATACGAAAGCCCTGAGAGTATAGATCTTGCTTGGAATGCCACATTGTCTAGAACGGTTTCATCTACATCTAAGATTATTGCCATTGGTTTAGATGAATACTCACCTGACTGCTCAAGTGCAGCAGACCAATTTTTGTCTGCAATTGCATCATCAAGAAGCATTGAGGCATTTGCATATGTTTGAATAGAGTTTGCGGCATATTCCGTTGAGGATTGGGCATACAAGACAGAAAGCATAGTCTGTTCTTGAAGAGACCTGTCTATAACTGTTTCAGACGAATTAATATAATGCGCCATTAAAATACTTAAGGCTGCACATAAATGTAGTTGATTTAATGATTTCATAGATTAACAGCATTATAATGCTTATAAATAATTTAGAGAATAATAATATGAGCAATGAACTATTAGACAATTTAAATCAATTAAAAAAAATGTTTGTTCTTTTAAGTGAAGAAAGAAAAGTCGTATTGTCACATCACAAAACATTCGAGCATGTAGAAAAAATGCGAACTATTGTTGATGATTCCATAAAGTTGGTTGAAAGTGAATAAGACAACTTGTTTTGATGTAACCATAGAGAATGGCGTTGCCAATATCTCTATGAATAGGCCTGACCAACTAAACTCTATGATAAGAGTTTTTTGGAAAGAGCTCCCTGACATAATTAAAGAGATAGACAAAAACTCTGACGCTAGAGTCATTGTATTATCAGGTCAAGGCAAGCACTTTAGTGCTGGTATGGATCTTTCTACCTTTGTTCCACCTAAAAAAACTGACAAAGAAGTGGATCCTGCAAGACAAAGAGAAGTTTTTTATCATGAAGTTCTAGAGCTTCAAGATGCATTTACAGCATTAGAAGAATGCAGAATGCCAACGATAGCTTCAATACATGGCGCCTGTGTTGGAGGAGCAATAGACATGGTTGCCGCTTGTGATATGAGGTATTGCTCAGAAAATGCATTCTTTAAAATTGCAGAAGTAGATATTGGCATAGCAGCAGATGTAGGAACTCTGCAAAGACTACCTTCTCTTATTCCACTAGCTAGCCTTAGAGAGTTGGCATTTACTGGAAGGAAGTTTGACTCAGCTGAAGCAAAATCACTTGGCTTGGTAAATGAAGTATTTACATCTGAGGATATTCTTCATGAGGAAGTTCAAAAAGTTGCTAAAAATATTGCCAGTAAGTCTCCTCTGGTTACTAGAGTAATTAAAAAGCAAATTAACTATGCAAGAGATCACTCAGTTAGAGATGCATTAGAATTTCATGCTACTTGGAATGCTAGTCTTATTAGTGGAAAAGATATGCAAGAGGCTATGGCATCTTATATGAATAAAACTAATGGCGACTTTGAAGACTTGGAACCTAAAAAGTCTTTCTGGGAAAAAGAAGGCTTAATTTAGTATTGATTAATCTCTTAAGAAAACTGGCTCTGTTGCAGAAGAGTCAGCTTTTGAATAATAGTAACCATCTAAGTTAAACTCAGATAGTTTCTCAAAATCTTTAATATTTTGTTCGATAATCCATTTAGCCATTAGACCTCGAGCTCTTTTTGCATAGAAACTAATTATTTTATGTTTTCCATTTTTAAAATCTTTAAACACAGGTGAAACAACATTTATATAATCAGGCATCTTACCAAGAACACTAAAATATTCCTTGGATGCAAGATTTATTAATAAATCTGATTTTTGAGAACTGAGATCATCCAATACATTATTTTGAATTTTATTACCCCAAAATTCATATAGATTTTTTCCTTTTGAAGTTGTGAGTTTTGTTCCCATTTCTAATCTGTAAGGCTTAATAACATCCATTGGACGAAGAATTCCATATAAACCAGATAAAATTCTTAAGTGTTTTTGAGCAAATTTTAATTGTTTAGTATTAAAACTTTCTGCCTCTAGCCCTTGGTATACATCTCCCTTAAAAACTAGCATAGATGGCTTGGCTTCATTAGATACAGTTTTAGCTGCCTTCCATGACTGATATCTATCAAAATTTAGAGTTGCTAATTTATCACTTAGCCCCATAAGGCTTGCTATGTCTTTGGGTTCTTTTTCTTTTAAGGTCTTGATGAGACTAGATGATTGGCTTAAAAACTGCGGTGCAGTATGATTGCTTTTAGGATCAACAGTGTAATCAAGTGTTTTTGCTGGGGATAAAACTATTAACATGATAATTATTCTAACTAAATATACAAAATACTTCTAATTAAACTTATGGAAAAGTATATAAATTTTATAGGCAAAAAAATTTCGTATCTCATACCGGTAATGGTTGTACTAATGATAATAGTTATTATTAGTAGATATTTTTTTGGGGTTGGGAGAACAGATTTACAAGAATTGGTGATGTACTTTCATGCTCTTGTATTCCTGGGATGTGCAGGATATGTTTTTAATGAAGATGAGCATGTAAGAGTAGATATATTTTACAGAGAATCATCTCCAAGATATAAGAATGCAATAAATATTATCTTTGGTCTGATATTTTTGCTGCCAGTAACCATTGTGATATTTATATACTCTATAGAAGTTATTGATGCCTCATGGGGTATGCAAGAAATATCAACAGAAGCAGGTGGTCTTAATTATGTTTACGTTCAAAAAACATTTTTGCTCCTTTTTCCTATTACTCTTTTAGCTGCACTTATAAATCAATTAATTAAGATAAAATGGAAATAATACCCTTATTGTTATTAGTGCTGATTTGCGCTGCATTGCTTCTTGGTTATCCTGTTGCTTTTACTCTATCTGGAGTTTCAATCTTGTTTGCACTGATCTGCATACCTTTAGGGATATTTGATGAATCAATCTTAAAAAGTATTCCGTTAAGAATATTTGGGATTATGAATAACGTTACCCTTCTTGCTGTGCCTTTATTTATTTTTATGGGAACCATTCTTGAAAGATCAGGAATTGCTGCAAAAATGTTAGCAAACATGGCCTTAGCATTTAAAAATATTAGGGGTGGCTTAAGCATTTCTATAATTGTCGTGGGAGCTCTTCTTGCTGCAAGTACCGGTATTGTTGGTGCAACAGTTGTAACTATGGGACTCATGTCATTGCCAGTTCTCATTCAACAAGGATATAAAAAAGATTTCTCATCAGGGCTTGTTGCCTCAACAGGAACTCTTGGTCAAATTATCCCTCCCTCGATAGCTCTTGTTCTGCTTGGAGATGTTATGTCTAATGCCTACCAAAGAGCACAGAATAATATGGGAATTTTTTCTCAAAAAACGGTAACTGTTGGCGATCTTTTTGTTGGAGCTATCATTCCAGGCATAATGATTTGTCTTGGTTACCTGTTTTATACCCTTTACCAAAATCATAAAAATCCAGATATTTTGTTTGAGCCAAATGCAAAGAATGCACCACTATCAGAAATCCTTAAAACACTTGCTCTTCCTCTTATTCTAATAATCCTAGTGTTAGGGTCTATTATTGGAGGAATCGCCACTCCAACTGAGGCATCTGCTATTGGCGCTATGGGAGCTTTGATTATTGCGATGGTAAATGGCAAATTCAATTTAGCTTTTATTCAAGACGCTAGCCAAAAGACTGCAATTGTTACAACTATGATTTTTACAATATTAATTGGTGCTTCTATATTCTCGCTAATATTTAGAGGGGTTGGAGGAGATGAACTAATTGATCTTGTTTTTGGTTCTTTGCCAGGCGGTCCTTATACAGCTCTTATTTTTGTACTATTGTTTGTGTTTTTACTTGGATTTATCTTAGATTTTATAGAGATATGTTATGTGATAGTTCCTTTGGTAGCTCCGCCATTACTAATGATGGGTTTTGATCCTGTTTGGCTAGCAATACTGTTAGCAATTAATTTACAAACATCATTTCTAACTCCTCCATTTGGATTTTCTCTCTTTTATTTGAGGGGTGTTGCTGATGAAAATATTAAAACTTATGAGATATATCGAGGAGTGGTTCCTTTTATCTTAATACAATTATTTATTCTGATACTTGTATTAGTATTTCCATTTATTATTTTATAGTTCGTATGCAAAAATTATTTAAGGCTAATCCTCATGATTGCACATCTTGTCGCTTGCATAGTCTTTAAGAATATTTGGGAATAATCCATGGATTATTAGAGCTAGTGCCATGCTCCAAGCATGAAATAGATGTTCTAGGTAATTTTTATTTACTTCTTTTAAATGCTGATTCATCTTAAAACATTAACAAAAAATGTTTTGATTTACAAAAAACTATAAGCCTGCATTATTTTTTTCAAGAGCTCTTTCTGCTCTGTAACTTGATCTGACCATTGGCCCAGAAACTACTTCAAGGAACCCTTTTTTCAAACCAATCTCTCTATATCTCTCAAATTCCTCAGGCGTTACCCATCTTTCGATAGGAAGATGATTAAGAGTTGGTCTCAGGTACTGGCCAATTGTAAGAATATCAACTTGATTTGCTATTAAATCATCCATTGTCTGCTCAATCTCTTCATCAGTTTCACCTAGTCCTAAGATAAGACTTGTCTTTGTGAGGACCTTTGGATTAATTCTTTTTGATTCAGCTAATACATCTAATGTTTGCTTGTAGCCCGCTCTAATATCTCGAACAGGGTGTGTAAGCCTCTCAACGGTTTCTATATTTTGAGCAAAAACCTCCAGGCCACAATTAACAATAGTATCTATAGAGGACGACAAGCCTTTAAAATCTGGGGTTAACGCCTCAACAGCGGTACCAGGATTTAAATCTTTAATAAGCTTTACAGTATCTGCAAAATGCCTTGCTCCACCATCAGGCAAATCATCTCTATTAACTGAAGTTAAGACGACATATTTTAATTTCATTATCTCAACTGCTTTTGCTGTATTCATTGGTTCATCCTGATCCAACCAACCTTTTGGATTGCCAGTATCCACTGAACAAAACTTACATGCTCTTGTGCAAACAGAACCCATCAACATAAAGGTGGCAGTCCCCGCTGACCAACACTCTGAGATATTTGGGCAATGAGCCTCCTCACAAACAGTATTGAGTTTTTTTTCTGCTACTTGATCTTTTATTTTATGAAAATTTGGATTGAACTGTGCTTTAACTCTAAGCCATTCTGGTTTCTTCAGATTGGGTATATGAGAATACTGGTTTCCCTTTTGGCCATTTTTAACAGCCTTTACCCCATCTCTATTGATAATTTTTTGTGTTGGAATAATTTCCATATCTAAAATATAGGTTCTAAAAGTTTAATTGCAAGGTTCTCTACATCCTTAACCGAAATATCTTTTTTGAAATCTTTGATTTGTGCAACTTGTAATCCCGCGTAACCACATGGATTGATATAAGAAAATGGAGTCAAATCCATATCAACATTGATGCTAATTCCATGATAAGTCTTACCCTTGGATATCCTCAGACCAATAGATGCTATCTTCTTATCATCTACATAAACACCTGGAGCACCATCTATAAAAGTCGACTCAATTGAGTATTCTAATAAAAGAGATTGAGTAAATTCTTGGAGTGTTTTCACTAAACTTCTAGGGCCAAGCTTTGTTTTTTTTAAATCAATCATAAAGTAGATAACTAACTGGCCTGGTCCATGATAAGTGACTTCCCCGCCTCTATCAGATTGAACAACTGGAATATCTTTAGCATTCAGTATGTGCTGCTTATCTGCCGCAGTCCCTAGAGTGAATATTGGAGGATGCTCTAACATCCATATTTCGTTTTGAAAATGATCAGATATAAGATGATCTTTCATGTCATTTAAAGTATCTAGATAGTTTGCAGTGCCTAAAGATTTAAAAGTAAGCTCGTCCAACACTAATTATTTCTTGCTTTAACAAAGGCATCCTCAGATACCTTATGATATGCAGATACCTCATCTTTAAATTGTTTATAAGACTGATATACCTTATTCACCATCTCATCTTTTGAAGCATTCTCTTCTAAAATTTCAGTTGCGATAGTTTTAAATTCAGCAATTACATCATCGGGCAACTTTCTTAATTCAACACCGTGAACATCTACTAGCTCTCTAAGAGCTCTATTATTTCTTGCTGTATATTCATCAAGAATATCCTGATTAACTGCCTTTGCTGCTGTGTCTATAATGACTTGTAAGTGTTTTGGCAGTGCTTCCCATTCATCTTTATTGATAAGAAGTTCCAACATTGATCCAGGCTCATGCCATCCAGGATAGTAATAATATTTTGCAGCTTGATGAAAACCAAAAGTTAAATCATTGTAAGGACCCACCCACTCTGTTGCATCAATAACACCAGTTTGGAGGGCTGTAAATAGCTCTCCACCTGGAAGTGTTACTGGAATGCCGCCGGCTCTTTCAAGGACTTCTCCACCTATTCCAGGTATTCTCATCTTTAATCCCTTGATGTCATCAAGCGAATTTATTTCTCTATTAAACCAGCCAAACATCTGGGTTCCAGTATTTCCTGCAGGTATAGGATAGATATTAAATGGTTCATATACCTCTCTCCAGAGCTCTATGCCACCGCCTCTATTAGTCCACGCATTAATCTCATCAGCTGTTAAGCCAAATGGAACACCAGTAAAGAATTGAGCTGCTGGAGCTTTGCCTTTCCAAAAATATCCACCGCTATGCCCCATCTGATGAGCGCCGCTCGATACAGCATCAAAAACTCCAAAAGCCGGGACCTGTTCTCCAGCACCATATACTGTAATTTTCATTTGGCCATTACTCATGTCTTCTACCAGATCGGCGATTCTCTCTGGAGCCATCCCTAATCCAGGATAGTTTTTTGGCCAAGCAGTTACCAATCTCCAGTTATATGTTTTTTGTGTATCGATTGAAGTCTTGTTATTGTTCTCTGAAGTCTCAGAACAACCAATAATTAAGAATACTGTTAAAAAGTATATATATTTTTTTATCATCATAATTTCTCTAGATTAGCATAGGCCATAACAAGCCATTTAGTTCCCGCATGATTAAAATTAATTTGAACTCGAGCTGCTTCTCCTGAACCCTCGTAATTAAGCACAACACCCTCACCAAATTTCTTATGCATTACTCTTTGGCCTAATGCGATGCCAATTTCATCTTCGAATTCAAATTTTGTTTCTTTAAAATCTTTTCTATTATAAGGGACATTGGTTTGTGCCCTTGGTCTAATTTCATTAATAAGGTCTTTTGGGATCTCTCTTAAAAATCTTGATGGAGGATTAAATGTATCAGAACCATGTAACCTTCTAGATTCTGCATGAGTAATATATAACTTTTCCATGGCCCTTGTGATGCCAACGTAACATAGCCTTCTTTCTTCTTGGAGTTGAGATGGATTTTCCATTGATCTGCCATGAGGAAATAAACTTTCTTCAAGACCTGTCATTAGTACAAGCTTAAACTCTAATCCTTTTGCAGAGTGCAGTGTCATGAGTTGAGCTGCATCATCATGTTCTGAAGCCTGTCTATCTCCAGAGTCTAATGAAATCATATCTAAATATTGTTCTGCTATCTCTTTATTGGGTTTGTCTTCTTTTATACTTTGCTCAAAGTTAGTTGTTGCTGTTACAAGCTCTTCCAAATTTTCAACTCGGGTTTTTCCTTTTTCTCCTGGCTCTTTAGCATGATAAGCAACCAAGCCCGAGGTTTTAATAATTTCTTCCATTAAATCAGATAATGGGTTTTCTTCTATAAACTCTTTGCATCTCATAATAAATTGAAGATAAGCTGACAGCCCTGCTCCTCCTCTTCCAGATATTGAGCCCTCATCGATTAATTTAGCAGATGCTTTTATATAAGAAATATTAAATTGTTTTGCCGCACCTCTAATTTTAGCTAATGTCTTTTCACCAACACCTCTGGTTGGATTTGAGATTGATCTCTCAAATGCAGGGTTATCAGAATGGTTAAAAATAATTTTTAAATAGGCTATAGCATTTTTTATCTCTAGCCTTTCATAGAATCTTTGTCCACCATAAATTCTATATGGAATGCTTGATCTTAAAAGGGCCTCTTCCAGAGCTCTTGACTGTGCATTAGATCTATAAAGTACAGCCGCATCCTCATACATCTCTCCTTTATTCATCCAATCCTTGAGGACATCTGCTACAAACCTTGCTTCATCTTGCTCATTGTATGCTTGATATAAAACTATCTGTTCGCCCTCTAATTTCTCTGTCCAAAGATTTTTACCCAGCCTGTCTATATTATTCTCAATGAGGGCATTAGCTGCTCCAAGAATTATATTTGTAGATCTATAATTTTGTTCAAGGCGAATAATCTCTGTGTCGTCGAATGTTTTTGTGAAAGAGTCTACATTTTCAACCTTAGCCCCCCTCCAACCATATATAGACTGATCATCATCTCCGACTGCAGTTATAGAGGCTTCTGAAGAAGCTATTTCTAGTAGCCAGTTATATTGAATAGTATTTGTATCTTGAAACTCATCTACCAATATTGATCTGAATCTTGTATGAAAAAAAGCTTTCACAGATGCATTATCTCTGACAATCTCATAAGATCTGAGGAGAAGTTCTCCAAAATCTACAAGATTATCTCTTAAGCATGTTGCTTCATATTCTTTATAGATCTTTTTAACAGTTTCTCTTGAAAAATCACCCTTATCGTCAACAGAATCATTTCTAAGACCCTCATCTTTCCATGAATTTATCTGCCATTGGCTTTGTCTAGATGGCCATGTAGCCTCATCAAGGCCAATTTCTTTAGAAATCCTTTTAATAATTCTTAATTGGTCATCCGAATCTAAAATAGTAAAGCCACTACTTAAGCTAGCTTCTTTATGAAATCTCTTAAGTAATTTATGAGCAAGCCCATGAAAGGTTCCAACCCACCCATCCATCATTGGAGCTTGTAATAACTCTTCAATTCTTGATCTCATTTCTAAGGCAGCTTTATTAGTAAATGTTACCGCCATAATAGAGCCAGGGTTTTTATTGAGAGCTTCTACTTCCCATGCGATTTTATGAACTAGAACTCTAGTTTTACCTGAACCCGCTCCAGCTAAGACCATTAGATGCTTTTTTTCTGACGTAACTGCTTCTCGCTGTTGATCGTTGAGATGGTCTAATATATGCGATACATCCATTTAGGGATTCATTTTTTTGCTTAAGAGAGATATTCTAACCTTATGCCAACAAAATTATTGCGACAAATTAAAAATACCATACCTGAATTGCGTAAATCAGAAAAGCTGGTTGCCAATTTTGTTCTCAACGATCCTAAGTCAGTTATTTCTATGAAAACTGCTGAGGCATCAAGCGCCATGGGAATAAGTGAGCCAACCTTAATTAGATTCTGTAAAGCTTTAGGTTTCTCAGGATATCAAGAGTTTAAAATTAACCTCTCTCAGCAGCTAGCGGCTGATGATTACTTTGTAATGTATGAAATTGATGAAGATGACAGCATAAATGAATTGTGTGAAAAAGTTTTTGATACTGCGATCAGTGAGATTTTAAATGTTCGATCACAAATAGATCAGCATACACTTGAGTCAGCCATCGAGGCTCTAGCAAATGCTGGCAGAATCGAGGTGTATGCATTTGGAGGCTCAGCTCCAGTAGCTATGGATGCTCAACATAAGTTTTTTAGATTAAAAATATCATCATCTTTTATATCTGATCCTCATATTCAGCTGATGTCAGCAAACTCACTTTCAAAGAATGATGTCGTTGTAGCAATATCTCAATCTGGAACAACATCTGCATTAATTGACAGTGTAAAAATTGTTAGAAAGTCTGGAGTTAAAGTCATTGGAATAATGCCAGGTGACTCTCCTTTAGCCAATATTTGTGACTACCCAATTGAAATTAATGTTGGAGATAATTTTAGAATCAATAAACCTCTCACATCAAGAATAGCCTATTCAGCAATTATTGATGTAATTACTATGGGAGTTGCTCAGCTAAAGCCAGAAGCACAGGAACATTTATACAATATTGTTGATAGCCAAAGATCTTTGAAAGTTAAGTAAATCAGTAAATTGCGTTTTCTCTAAACCATAAGTTTACAGCCCATTTTTCACCAGCTATTACAGGAGATCCTCCATGCAATGATTTAGGATGTATGTCTGTAGTGCCTTGTATGCAATTGTTAAATATAACAACATCGCCTTTATTAGGTTTTATAGATACTCCAATTTCAGGGAAATCAGTTGCTCCGCCAGCTTCAACATCATTTAAATATGCAAGTGCTGTAGTCATTCTTTGTCCGCCAACTTCCATATTTTTCTTACCAGCATCGGTATCTTTATCAAATGAATCAAAGTGAGGTTTATATTCTTTTTCAGGTCCATAATAAACAAGTTGAAATTGTTCTGCATTGTTAATAGGCATTTTAACCAAAACTGAAAACCTTTTACTTACCTCGTGTACGACTTCACTTGCATTATGTTCTAGCCAAAAAAAGTCATTGGTTCTATTTTCAACAACCTCATCCGTATCACCCGCTACAGTTGCTCTTTTCATATTGCCCATACCTAAATCAATAAAACTTTGGCACTCCTCATTAGACAAGAAATTAGAGACAACATAAATTATTGGATCAGTTGAATATAAGGTTACGTTTGAAGCTATTTTTTTTGGCTCTGTTAACATAAAGAAATTATACTATTTGTTAACTAGATTTCTAACTAAAAGTAAATTGTGAAAATTTTTATATCCATAGCTTCTTATCAAGACCCCTTGCTAAAGGCAACTGTGAATAGCGCCTTTAACAATGCTGATAAACCTGAAAATTTAGTATTTGGTATTTGTGACCAATCCAATTTTCCTTTGGACCTAGAAGAATTTTCTTTTAGCTCGCAAATACGATTTGAACACGTTGATCCTAAAATTTCTGAAGGACCATGTTGGGCAAGAAAAAGAGTACAGCAATTCTTTACTAACGAAGATTACTATTTTCAAATAGACTCTCATATGCAATTTGAGCAGGGATGGGATTCTTATTTTAAAAATTACATTGAAAAAATTAAAAACGTTGGAACTGCTTATCATCAAAAACCAATTATTACCTGCTACCCAAGAGCTTTTGAGGTTATAGATGCAGAAAATGAAATTTTTAAATTAGACTCACAAGAAAAGAGAGCTCTGACTCTAGTTCTTAAAGAAGACAGTATTTTTATTAAGAGGTGTTTCTCAAATCAAATTGCTGGCATAACAGAAAATGAAATTTCGCATGGCTATCTAATAGCAGCCGGTTGTCTTTTTACTACTAAAGAATTTGTAAATGAAATTCCATATGACGATAAGTTATATTTCTATGGTGAAGAGTTGGCAATATTGCTTCGCGCATTTACAAGGGGATTTAGCGTATTTCATACCGCCAATGTACCTGTTTATCATCTTTATCATGTTGTTGGTGACCTAAAAAGAAAACTCCATTGGGATGAGGATGAGGAAAGAGAAAGAAAAATTAAATGGATTGATAGAGAGAAAGAAAGTATAGATAGGCTAGTTTCAATTGTTGATAAAAGTCTCAGGGGCACTTTTGGCATGGGCAAAAAAAGAACCTTGGATGATTTTAAATACATATCAGGTATCGATCTTGAAAATGAAAAAATAATTGATATGAAAAAGGCTACTACTTCTGAATTCCTTGATACTTTTAGTTGGGATCAGGAACCTTTTAAATCAAAATCAACATTAAAAGATATAATGAATAAAATATTTAAATTTGGAGAATAAGCGATGAGCAGTGAAGTAAAAGATTTTTTTTCAACCTATAGTGACTTTGTAAAAAAAGTTACAAGCGATCCTAGTCTTGATATGGATGCACTAAAGAAGAGTTTGGATGATATTAATAACAATTCCAAAATTGAAGTGCCGAGACTTCTTACTGCTGCCTTAGGACTTGGAAGTGAGACTGGTGAGTTCGTAGAAATAGTTAAGAAAATGGTGCTTCAAGGCAAGCCAGCTTCAGAAGATAATATTTTTCACATGAAAAGAGAGCTAGGAGATATTATGTGGTACTGGACAACAGCCTGTGCCTCTCTAGGCCTAGATCCATTCGAGGTCATATCAGAAAATCAAAAAAAACTAGAAGCTAGATATGGAGAAAAGTTTGAGATTGATAGAAGCGAAGTTAGGAAAGAAGGAGACCTATAGAAAATAGTATTGCAATTTCTAGGCTAAATATTAATGATTGAAAAAGATAAAGAACCAATTAAAGATATTCCATCAGCAACTGATGATTGCGCAGATGTAACATCGAGATATGAGAAATATAAGAAAGAACATCAAAAATCAAAATTTCCTCCAATCGAATATGAAAAACCACCCCATCATTAAATGATCACCTTTTTATCTATTCTTTATCTTTTATCTGGCTTGTTATATTTTTATACGAACAAGTCAGGGTATAGCTTGCTTCGGTTTATGTTAAAACAAAAAAATATCAATATCTTTCTTTCTGTAGAAATCATATTTCTTATTCTTTGTTCATATATAGTTTTTACAGTTCAACCATTAAATTGGATCATTGCGGTGCTAATGTTTTTGCATGCTATTGGCATAGTTTGGGTTATAAGTAGTCCCAATAATTTTTATTTGATGATACAAGAATCCATAGAATTAGATTCGGGCCTTATGGAAAATACAGTTGTTTTAACTTTTATTGGCTATGCTGCATTAACTATGTTCTCAAGAATGATCTACTAAAATTTTACTTTTTAAGTCTTTTTAGAAGGCTTGATGTATCCCAACGATTGCCTCCAAGGTCTTGGACATCTTTATAAAACATATTTACCAGATTTGTTATTTCTATATCAGCACCTATCTTAGCCGCTTCTGCAGAAACTATATCAAGATCTTTTCGCATCCAATCAACGGCAAAGCCATGATCATAATTATCTGCAAGCATAGTTTCCCATCTATTTTCCATTTGCCAAGATTGTGCGGCACCTTTAGTAATAACTTCCATAACATCAGATGTATTAAGACCAGCCCTCTCTGAAAAATTTATACCTTCTGCAAGTGCTTGAACTAAACCGCCTATGCAAATCTGGTTAACCATTTTAGTCAATTGGCCAGAGCCACTCTTGCCCATATATTTTGTAAATTTTGAAAAAGAATTTAGAAACTCTTTCACGTTTTTATAGCTATTCTCATCACCACCAACCATTACAGATAACTGTCCAGATTCTGCTCCTGCCTGTCCACCTGATACTGGAGCATCAAGAAAAAAACATTGTTTTTTAAGCAGAAGATCATGCATCTCTTTTGCAAGTGAGGCCGATGTGGTTGTGTGATCTATAACAATGGTGCCAGGTTTTATTTCTGATAGAACTCCATCATCACCAAGCATCACCTCTTTTACGTCTTCATCTCTGCCGACACAAAGAAAAATCATATCTGAAATTGAAGCAATTTCAGCAGGTGATTTACATACCTGTCCTTGATGCCTAGAAATCCATTGTTCTGCTTTTTCAGGTGTTCTGTTAAAAATACATGTATCAAAACCGCTAGAACTTAAATGCCCCGCCATTGGGAAGCCCATAACCCCTAAACCAATAAAACCTTTCTTATTCATAATTAATTTAAGTCTACTGCAAGTTCTTTTAACACTGAAATATCTATAATAGTTGTTGCCTTTTTATGCGTTCTTTTTAAAAAGACCTTTGGTGCAAACCCATGCTCATAAGCCTCCTTCCATCTCTCAGCACATACACACCATGAGTCTCCATCTTTGAGACCAGGAAAATTAAATTCAGGTCTTGGAGTAGACAAATCATTACCTCTAGATTTAGAGAAAGATAAGAAATCATCTGTTATTAAAGAGCAAACTATATGAAGTCCTTGATCTAGCTCATTAGTATGACAAAAGCCATCTCTAAAATACCCAGTTATAGGATTTGAGCAACATTCATCAATTGGCTCATCAAATACATTAGTCTGATTCATTTTTTTTATCATCCTGATATTTTTTATAGTCTTCCCAGTCATGTGGGGTACCCACATTTAATATGCCCTTTTGTGCTCTATAAAGACTTTGAGTTCTTAGTTTGCTTTTGTCCTCTTCTTTACCAAATATTTTATTCCAACCATCTTCAAAATATTTTCTGAGATTTCTTTTTGCCATTAATGAAATAAATTAAAGATTGAAACAAAAATTATGCCAGTTCCAATAACACCAATTATGCAAATAAAGAGGTCTACGAAAAAAACTTGAAGTAATTTTTTCCAAACACCGTTAGTTGAGTTTTTTGAAAGTTCTAATTTAAATACAGCCATTGCCGCAGATTTAAACCAGCCAAATACAAATAGAAAAGTTGTGGCCCCGCAAACAAATAAAATGATATTAGAGCTCATACAATATGATTTTCTCTATCTTTCTTTGCAGTTCTTTTAATGCCATCTTTAGAAGTATATTCTTGGGTAATTCCTTTGGCTCCTTCTCTACCTTTTCTAGAATTATTCAATAAGGTAACTATGGCTATGCCTGACGCCGCTCCTATTGATAAAAATATTATTGCCTCTAGCATTTATTCTCCATATATTTATTTTGCCTTTACTGAAAGCTCATCAACAGCAGAATGAAACTCATCCTTTATCCTGCCTACTAACTCCTCAACAGAAGGAGAATCCTCAATCAAGCCAATACCTTGTCCTGAGCCCCAGATATCCTTCCATGCTTTAGATTTAGTATTCCCACCAGAGCCAAAGTTCATTGAAGACTTATCTGCATCTGGTAAATTATCAGGATCCATGCCTGCATTTTTAATTGAGGGTTTTAAGTAATTACCATGAACACCTGTAAACAAGGATGAATATACAATGTCATCTGCAACACTTTCTTCAAGCATTTTTTTATACTCTGGGTCAGCATTTGCTTCTTTTGTAGCTATAAATCTTGTTCCCATATAAGCAAAGTCTGCACCTAAAGCAAGGGATGATGCTACTGAATAACCATCACCTATAGATCCAGAAAGAATAATGGTTCCATCAAACCACTGTTTAACTTCTCTAAGCAGAGCAAATGGAGATAATGCTCCAGCATGTCCGCCTGCACCAGCACAGACTAGAATTAAACCATCTACTCCTTGTTCGGCAGCTTTCTTTGCATGTCTTACGTTGATAACGTCATGATATACGAGCCCACCATAACTGTGTGCTGCTTCCACTAGTTCAGCAGGTGGTCTTAATGAAGTAATAATTATTGGTACTTCTTGTTTAACACATGTAGCCATATCTTCCATTAGTCTGTCGTTAGAACCATGGCAAATCTGATTAACAGCAAATGGAGCAACTTTAGCATCGGGGTTCTGTTTTTGATATTCAGCAAGTTCAGTCTTAATTCTTATAATCCATTCTTCAAGAACATGTTGAGGTCTTGCGTTAAGAGCTGGAAAAGACCCAATAATTCCTGCTTTACATTGAGCGATAACTAATTCGGGCCCTGAAACCAAAAATAAAGGCGAACCAATAACAGGTATAGATAAATTATTTTTTATATGATCGTGAATGGCCATGATTAAATCCTTATATATATTTTTTTCAGCTATTTTATAGAAGTTTTAGTAGTCTGTAACTAAATAAACCAAAGCCCTTAAACCTTCATCCAATGCACCATCATCAACAACAAAATAAGGCGAATGATTTCCTGGAGCATCCATAACTCCTGGAGCATTAACACCTAACCAAAAATACATGCCTGGAATTAAATTAGAGAAAAATGAAAAGTCTTCTGCTCCAGTAGAAGGAGTCATTTCATAAACTTTGTCGTCCGTTGCTTCTTTTAATGAAGGGGTGAGCCTCTTAACAAGATCAGTATTATTATATGTAACTGGATAAAAGCCACCGACATCAAACTCTACAGTTATTTCTGTCCCTGTTCCAAGAGCCACTCCTTCAGCAACTTGTCTTATCTCATCGTATATTTCTGCCCTTAATGCAGGATCAAATGTTCTAATGGTGCCCTGAATTTCTGAATCTTCAGGGATTATATTTCCTCGAGTACCAGATCGAATAATCCCAACTGATATAACAGCTGGATTATTTACAATATTAATTCTTCTGCTCACAATAGTATTAAGATTTTGAATTAATTCAGCACTAGCCATGACTGGGTCTATTGAATCCCAGGGCCTGGAACCATGAGCCTGAACTCCTTTGATTTTTATTCTGTATGTACTTGCTGCCGCCATTGCAGGGCCTGATGCAACCCCAATGTAACCATGAGGCCCATTGCCAACATGAAGACCAAAAATAACCTCTGGGTTATATTTTTCAAAGATTCCTTCTTCGAGCATCATTTTAGCACCGCCATTCTCTCCTTCAGGTGGTCCCTCTTCTGCTGGTTGAAAAATAAGCATTACATTGCCTTTGAGTTGGTCTTTATTCTTAGCAAGGAACTCTGCAACTCCCATAAGGATTGCAACATGAGCATCATGTCCGCAAGCATGCATTATTCCAACTGTTTGTCCCAAATACTTTGTTTTATCTTTAGATGCAAATGGCAGTCCTGTTTTTTCAACAACCGGAAGAGCGTCCATGTCAGCTCTTAGAGCAATTGTTGGGCCAGGAAGATCTCCTTCAATTAATCCCACCACTCCAGTATATGCAATCTTCGTCTGTACTTTGATATCAAGCGATCTCAGGTGTGCCTCAATCTTCTTTGCAGTTCTATACTCCCGATTACTAAGTTCAGGGTTCTGATGAATATCATGTCGCCACTCAATTACCTTATCCATTAAAGGATTTATTTGTTTTTCAAGATCACTTTTAAGATCTGCTGAAATTGAGATTGAAATAAGAAGAGGAAAGAAAAGCATTAATTTATTCATTTTAAGATTATAATCCCCCCTTTTTTAAGAGACAAATCAGATGAACATTGAGAACCTAAGAAATATAGCCATTATTGCTCACGTTGATCATGGTAAAACTACTCTTGTTGATAAGCTTCTTCAGCAATCTGGAACCTTAGATAGAAAAAATATGGATTCAGAAAGAATTATGGACTCCAATGATCAAGAAAAAGAGAGAGGAATTACTATAACGGCTAAAAATACCTCTATTAATTGGAACGATCATTTAATAAATATTGTTGATACTCCGGGACATGCAGATTTTGGAGGAGAAGTTGAAAGAGCTTTATCAATGGTTGATTCAGTTCTTTTGCTTGTAGATGCTGTTGATGGACCAATGCCGCAAACAAGGTTTGTTACACAAAAAGCTTTTGAAAAAGGCTTAAAACCAATAGTTGTTATTAATAAAGTTGATAGGCCTGATGCAAGGCCTCACTGGGTTCTAGACCAGGTATTTGATTTATTTGATAGACTTGGAGGAACTGATGAGCAGTTAGATTTTCCAGTCATTTATGCATCTGCAATTGAAGGTATTTCTGGTTTAGAGCCAGAGAATATGACATCAGATATGACACCTCTAATGCAAATGATTCTAGATAAAGTGCCAGCACCGGAAGTAAATATAGATGGCCCCCTTCAACTTCAAATCAGTGCACTTGATAGTAATAGCTATGTTGGCGTCATTGGTATTGGAAGAATCAAGCAAGGTTCTGTAAAGCCGAATGATCAAGTTGTGGTTATAAATAGAGATGGTGAAACAAGAAAAGGTAAAGTCCTTCAAGTAATGGGCTATGAAGGTTTGGACAGAATTGAGATTTCAAAAGCTGAGGCAGGATCAATTGTTTGTATTACAGGTATCGATAAATTAAATATTTCGGATACTGTTTGTGACCCTTCATCTATCAATGCTCTTCCTCCTTTATCAGTAGATGAGCCAACAGTAAGTATGACATTTCAAGTAAATGATTCTCCTTTTGCAGGCAGGGAAGGCAAGTTTGTAACTTCTAGAAATATTAAAGAGAGGTTAGATAAAGAACTTATCTCAAATGTTGCACTTAGAGTTGTGCCAGGCGATAGTCCTGATAAATTTATAGTTTCAGGTCGTGGCGAACTTCATCTTTCGGTTCTAATTGAGACAATGAGGAGAGAGGGATTTGAATTGGCGATTTCAAAACCCCAAGTTATTCAAAAGGACGTCGATGGAGAAATACATGAGCCTTATGAACAAATAGTCATTGATGTAGAAGAAATGCATCAAGGTGCCATTATGGAAGAACTTGGCCCTAGAAAAGCTGAACTTCAGAGCATGGAGTCTGATGGCAAAGGAAGAGTTAAGTTAGAATTTATTGCACCATCAAGAGGCATTATAGGTTTTAGGTCTCACTTCCTTACTATTACAAGCGGAACTGGAATTATGACGAGTGTGTTTGATCATTATGGTCCTGTAAAAATCGGAGAACTTGCCAAAAGAACAAACGGAGTCATGTATTCCATGATGGCTGGAAAAACATTGGCATATGCTTTATTTAATCTACAAAATAGAGGCAAGCTATTCTTGGGGCATGGTAATGAAGTTTATATTGGTCAAATTGTAGGTCTGCATTCCAGAGATAATGATCTGCCTGTAAATCCAACAAAAGCAAAACAACTTACAAATATCAGGGCAGCTGGAACTGATGAGAATCTAATTTTAGTTCCTCATATCAAACATACGCTAGAACAAGCTCTAGAATTTATTGAAGATGATGAGCTAGTAGAAGTGACACCTGAGTCAATTCGTCTAAGAAAAAAAGGCAGGGTTAGAACCTAATATTGATTTGTTGTAGGCGGATCTAGTATTTAATTCTGCTATGATAATCATATGAAATACCTACATTTTTTTATATTTATAATATTAACTAGCCCTCTTCTGTCAGAGGAAGGAAGGCTTGGCAGAGAGTCAAATGATTATAAATATAACTCACTAGGCTTAAGTCTTATTCAAACAGAAGATACCGGGCTTGGCTTAAATTTATCAGTCTCATTGCCTGGCTCCCTATATATAACTCTTGAAAGGAAAGCGGAGGGAGTGGATATGGAGAATGAGGATTTTGACAGAATAATTAATGCTGCAAGAATAGGTGTTCATTCTGGAATTGGTGATTTACTGAGTAGTATTTCTGCAAAGGGCGTTAATCTAAAAATAAAAAATGTTTTTGATGTATATGTAGAAGTCGGTATTAAGAGCACCTCTATTGAGGGAGATATTAATTCGTTTTCTGAGGATGATGCTCAAGCAAATGTTATAACCGGAATTAGATTCGGGGACAGCAATGGCTGGGAAGGAAAAATATTTGTAGATTTTTCTAAAGAATCTGAGGTCATTCAGAAACCTTGTTTATCTGAGATTTGTCCAGCTGTTGTAGAGTATATTCTTGATGAAGAAACTGATCAAAAGTACGGAGCTGGAGTTTTATTTAATATAAATAATAAAAGTGCTTTCACAGTTGAAATGCTATCAAGCAAAGTTTTTGATACGAGTCTAAAAATTGGATACCAATTAAATTTCTAATTAAATAGCGCAGCTCATATCATTTCCACAACACAGCGGAGATTTAATCTTTCCATGTTCATTTGGGCATTTGCTTACCTGAACTTGGCTTCCATCATCTAAATCTAACATTCCGTTTTGAAGGGGAGCATTACACTCTCCACATGATGCGTTAACAGACATTCCACACTGATCACATTTGTAAGTTGACATATTTATTACCTATTCTTCTTTAATGTCATTAGATTCTATATCGTCTTCGATATTTTCTGCAAGTGCATTGTCTTGAGGCGCTGTGCCTTCAGTTACAAGAATATAAGCTTCGACTTGCATCATTCCAATGAATGGAAAAAGAATTATTTCCTCTTTAAGTAGGCTACCGAATGATCATCGAAATACCCCTGTCCAACTTTGATATATTTATTTTTAGAATGAAAATTTAATGATATTTGATTAATAGGGCTTGTATTAACCTCGCAACAAATGGGTAAGTTTTCAAGATTTGCTACTTTGCTTAGGTGTTCATATAAACTAGTCCCTGCTCCCATTCTTCTGTATTCTTTTTTTATAACAACCCTATCTATGTAAAGAAATTTATCTTCGCAATCACTAAAAAACTTATAGTTTGGTGAATGGTATTTAGACCCTTCTCTAAAACAGATTATGAACCCAATAATCTCTTCTTCATTTAAAACAAAAAAATTTAGTGCACTTAATTGTATTAGGCTTCTAAGTTCATTTACTGAAGATAGGCTACCAACCTCGGGTGTATTTTCTTGATTTAGATTGTAGAGGGTTTCTAGTGCGTCCAGCTCAGGAACATCACTAAATAAAGCTAATTCTAAATTAGATCCCTGTATCATAAGTTAAGAATAATTACTGAGTTTCTAGATCTTTAATTGCGTTATCAATGCTATCCGCAACATCTTTTATAAAAAGAGCCTTGGTTAAGGTATAGCTAGGATGTCCCATCGTTGCTAAATCTTTAGCTTTTTCAATGGCGGCATCCATTAATGTTTCAGCCTCTTCAACTTGATCCATAAGACCTGCATCGATTGCCTTGTCAAGTTGATACATTTCAGCTCCAAGAATAGATCTATATTTATGTGATGGTGAAATTCTAAATTTTATAAGCTCTAAAATAGGCGTTGGAATTACCATATTAGTTTTCATCTCATTTGCTCCAAGCAAAAACTCACCTTTTATTCCAATTCTATAATCACAACAACATAGTAAAAAGGTGCCTAAGGCTATTCCATGTCCAGAGCAAGCTGCAACAACAGGCCTTGGAAATGAAAAAATTCTTGATAAGAGCTTGAATCCACTTAAAGACATTTTTTTTATTTTTGGTACATCTCCTGAGGCAATTACTTTAAGATCAAAACCAGCTGAAAACATCCCAGGCCTTCCGGTTATTATTAAAGACCCACTATCAGTGGGAACTTTATCCAGACAATCATTAATAGCCTGTGTCATTTCTTCTGAGAAGACATTAGCCTTTCCATCATCGAGGGTTATTATAGATATCTCGTCTTCCTGAGATAATGTCGCAAATGAATTTGTCATATTTTTTATGTTTAAATTTAACTAAGAAGAGTTTATCAAATAAATATATAATTAATGAGACTAATTAGTCCATTTTAATATGCAAAAATAGTAAGGAGATTTATAAATGTTAAAAAGATTTTTTAAAGCGGTGGGCTTGATAGTAATTTTTAGCATAAGCCTTTGCTCACTATACTTAGTAAATTTATTCTTAATGAAACCTATTTCTATAGACCATTATTTAGGTAAGAATTTGATTGTTGGTCTTGTTGATTCACCAGAGGCAATGACATATCTTGGTTTATTCGATGGCATCAATTGGCTGACAAAGCATAATTCAAAGATTTCAATACCAGAAGTTGGTGATTTAGAGGAAGGTATTAAAAGCTCTAAAAAATCTCTGAAAATGCTTAATAGATACAAGGATAAATCCTTGAGTCATAACCAAAAAATTACCAAATCTATTGCCATTTTTGATACAGAGAATGGATTAAGACAAATGGAAGATTTCCCCCATCATGATTTTCCACTCAATCAAATTGGAGGGGATCACTTAAATACGATTGGGTTTATGTCAGATATGCATCCAATTAGAAATATCTCTGAAGCTGAGGATTTTATAAAAAGAACAGATCTCATAAAAGAAAAATATGCAGGCCTATTGCATGAGCTTGAGCTGCAAGCAGAATCTGGTATTTATCCGCCAGTATTTGTTTTTGAACATGTGATTAAACAATTAAATGAGTTCATTAATTTCGATTTGGAGGAACATCCCCTATATACACAATTCATAAAAAAAATTGGTGAGCTCGACATTTCTAATGAAAAGAATGAATCCTTAAAGGCTAAGATTGAGGTTTCTATAAACAATAGTGTTACTCCTGGTTTTGAGTTACTCAGGGATTTCATGATTAGAACTAAAGTCAATGCAAACCCTCATCATGGTGTTTGGTCTCAGCCAGATGGAGATGAATTTTATAAATTAAAAATAAGGTCTTTCACAACAACTGACTATAGTCCTGAACAAATCCATCAAATGGGTTTAAGCGAGGTTTCTAGAATCTCTTCAAGGATGAAAGAAATATTAATCTCTTTGGGTTATGACTCGAGCAAAACGGTTGGCACAATAATGAATGAACTAAATGAAGATCCTTCATTCTTATATGCAGATACGCCAGATAGAAAAGAAATTGTTGTGCAGGATTATATGGATATGGTGAATGAGGCAACAGAAGAAATCTCAAGCTATTTTCATACCATGCCTAAGTCGAAAGTAATTGTTAAGGCTGTGCCTGAATATTCAGAAAAAACACAAGCAGGTGGATATTATCAGTCCCCTGCTCTTGACGGCAGCAGGCCTGGAGTTTTCTTTGCTAATTTATATGATATAAAACAAACTCCAAAGTACAGCATGAAAACGCTTGCCTACCATGAGGCTACTCCGGGGCATCATCATCAAATTGCTCATTCATTAGAAAATGAAGAGTTGACATTGTATAGACGTTTTGGGTACGGTACTTCTGCTTTTTCTGAGGGTTGGGCATTATATTCAGAAAGACTAGCTCTTGAGGCAGGACTTGCACCAGATCCATATGATGAGCTTGGTATTCTACAAAGCGAGATTTTTAGAGCTGTTAGGCTCGTGGTAGATACTGGCATGCATTATAAAAAATGGACAAGAGAAGAGGCTATAGATTATATGAAATCTCAAACCGGGATGTCTGATACAGAGTGTCGTGTTGAAATTGAGAGGTACATTGTTTGGCCAGGACAAGCCTTAAGCTATAAAGTTGGGATGATAAAAATATTGGAGTTACGAGAAAGAGCTAGAAATGCTCTTGGAGATAGATTTAGTATTCAAGATTTCCATTCTGCTGTTTTAGATCATGGAAACCCTCCCCTTTTTATAGTAGAACAGATGGTCGATGAGATGATTGAAAAGAGCCTAGAGACTAATTAATAATTTTCTGGGCGCTTTGCACCAAACTGTGTGAAGTACTCTTTTACATAAGAGAGATCTAGATCATTGTCGCCTGATGGATCAAAAAAAGTATCTAAAAAGATTCTTTTCTTATCAAAATCAAAAGAAGCTAAAAATATTTTTCCCTCTACTGCCTTTGCTATTCTTAGAAATCCAGTCTTAAATTTCTCTGTTTTTGCTCTAGTGCCCTCTGGTGACATAGCAATAAGAGAGCCATTTAATTTTTTCATATTTTTAATTGCCATCTCAGTGAGGCCTTTACCTGGATTGGTTTTATCAACTGGTATGCCGCCCATATAATTTAAAAAGCTACCGAGAATAGGCTGATTAAAGAGGCTATGTTTTCCAAAAAAACTAATTTTTGCATCTAGTCCTAATATTGCAGCAAACCCAAATACTCCATCCCAATTCGATGTGTGTGGTCCAGCTATTATTATTAGATTTTCACTCCCTTTTACCGGCGGGATTATTCCTTCTACTTTCCATCTAAAAGATCTCAAGAATAATCTAGCAGCCCATTGAACAATTTTTGGACGACGAGCTCTATATTTAAAAGGAATTTGTTTTCTATCAACAATTTTGTTTAATTTCTTTGCCATTACTATTTAACCTTCCTATCTTTTAAGTAATAAGGCAAGTATATTAAATAACAAACTAAAACTGCTAGAAGCCATATATCGATCATATGAAATGGCTCTGGCCTCATAAAAGATGTTACATTATCTCCAATAGGCTTTTCTACAATAAACCAATAATTGGCTGGAGGTCCCAGCAGATAGTTTACTCCATACATTATGAACAATAGGATTGTTGCAAAACCTAGTGCCCTTGCAACATCTTTTAAATATGGCCTTTGATTATCGATGACCATTGCATACGAAACACCCAAAATAATAGCAGTGTGGCCAATTTGGTTTTGTATATAACCTACGTCGGGGAAGCCATATCCGGTATCTGGAGTTAGTATAGACATACCGGCTCCTGCTATTCCAAAGAAAAATGCAAAGATAAAAAAATCTCTTTTCTTTGTAAGCAAATAAATCAGGATAGAAAAAGAAGAAAAATCACATAAATGTAGTGGCAAGCCTAATTTCCATTCATCTAAATACCCTTCTCTATAAAGATCCATGCATTGATTAATCAAGATGATTGCAATAATGAAATAAGCTAAATTAGATTGAGTAAGAGGAGGTGAGTTTTTAAAGAACTTTGGAATGTATATTATGGTAGCAACACATATAAGTACGATTAAAATATGAGAGAAGCTCAACAAATTTAATTCATTCAAAACACAAACTCTTTAAAGTAAATTAATACTTAAGGGCTTTCCGGCAATGATCCATAGTCTAGATCTTCGTAAGGATTCTGGATTCCAATAGCATCAGGATGGACGACGGATATATCAATATCACTTCCAATGTCTCCTACTATAAATCCTGTTGCTGTGTTTCTTGGTGAAATATAAATTGTTGCAAACCTTCCTGCTTTTGCATAGACAAGAGTTACCTCTTCTCCTACTTTAGAAGAAATTAACTGCCATCCAGTTGAAAGGGTCTCTGTGCCATAAAAAATTAGGTTCTCAGCTGGACTATATCCTGAAGTCATAATGATCCTTCCTGAAATGGACTCTCCTGTGCCAAGTAAAACTGTTGGTGCTTTTACAATGTCAGCATCTGAGGGCAAAGGCAGATCTTCAAGAAGATAGGCAATAACTTTTCTTTGGTTTGCCTGATACTCATCTGTGATGAGCGCGCAACCTGAAAAAATAATAAGAATAAAAAAGACAGAGAATAAATTTTTTGTTTTCATGTATTGATTATTGCACTATTTAAGAATATTTTCATTAATCTATTTTAGATTTTTTATGTCAAGTAAACTTGACAATTATAAAATTTATGAATATATTGATTCTACATAAATCATTAAATATATATGGCAAAAATTACTTTCAAAGGCTCGTGGATCAACATTAGCTCTCTAAATAAAGAAGACAAAAAAAATTATCTTATGTCGGCGGGAATGTTTATTTTGGGAGCTTTTTTCTGGGGTTTGCATCTAAATACTGTAGATGGAATTTTTGGCCCTCCTGTATTTGAGAATACAGATACCTCTGTTTCATTTGCAGTTATTAGAGCAATGATTATTATCTGCTGGATTATTGCTGTTATTTATTCAAAGAGGTTCTTAAAAACTCAAGACGAACTAATGCACAGATATTATCTAACTACTATGGCTGCTGGTGGTGCAGGCTTTATTTCTGTAGGAATGTTATTTTCAATAATTGATCCTTATATCGATTTAACGATTGGGTTTTATGGTTATTTTTTAGCATTTGCAATTGGGACTGTTGTTGGTGGCTACTTGTTTGACAAAAAATATCTCAGCGATGGAGAATAAGTTAAAAGAACTGCGGATGCAGGGCAAGGTTAGCCAGAGTGCTCTTGCTGATGCTTTGTCTGTTAGTAGACAAACAATAAACTCAATTGAGAATGGGAAATTTGACCCATCTTTAACACTTGCTATGAAATTAACACGCTTCTTTAAAGTATCGCTTGATGAAATATTTATATATAAAGATTAGTTAGATATAAACACTTCCAAATTTATTATCTATAAAATCATCCCAAGAAATAGATTCTTGTTTAATAAATCCTTTATCTTTTATTTTGCCATCTATGTACATCTCTAAGACGCTACAAACTCCTGAGGCAGTGGTAAGCTGAATTGCACTAAATTTTTCATCTCCATATATTTTTTTTAGATAGGTTTTTTCTTGAAGAATGCCATCTATCTCACCAATAACTTTAACAAAAAATACTATTACATCATTTGTAGTTCTTGGAACTTCTTTATCAAAAAGCTTTTCTAAAATATCTTTATTTTTCTTTAAATGCAGATCATTAAATAAAAATTTCATATGATTGAGATGTCCTGGATATCTAATAGTTTTATAAGAGAGGTTGTCTACCTTGTGTTCATATGTCTCACACATAGTTGCGCAACCGCCGCTTGTGTTAAACGCTTCATATGCTTCACCTTCTATCGTCAATTTTTCTGCGCCTTCGAGTGGCATAACTTTAATTGACTTGCCCTCATAAATTGCGTCTGCCTCATTGCAATATTCATTAATCAAGCCATTTGTAGACCAGCTTAAGTAGTAACTCATTTCATTATTAGTAAATCTTGGTAATGCTCCTACCCTCATCATTACTTCGTTTACTTTATCGAATTGACTCATCATTCCTGCAGCACAAATATTAATTGCACCTGGGGCAAGGCCGCATTGGGGCATCATGACGCTTGATGAATTAATACTTCTTATGAATTCTGTTGTTTCCACATCTTCGGTTAAGTCAAAGTAACCAATACCCATTTCTGCAGCTATTGTTCCGATATTTTTATTTATTGCAAAAGGACCTGCTGAGATGACAGCATCCATGCCTTTAAGAAAATCTCTAACCTGATCTATGTCACGAGCATCGAGACCTTCGGTAATATCGCCATGCTTGATTTCATAGTCATCTTTAAGGAGTTGTTTAATCGCCCAACCAATATTGCCTTTACCAATTATTGCTATTTTAGCTTTCATCAAATTCTACCCCCTGAGCCAAGGGAAGCTCTTTTCCATAATTAACTGTAGCTGTAACCCTTCTCATGTAGGCCTTCCAAGAATCCGAACCAGACTCCCTTCCACCCCCTGTATCTTTCTCTCCTCCAAATGCGCCACCTATTTCAGCTCCACTGGTACCAATATTTACATTCGCTATTCCGCAGTCACTTCCTTCAGAACTTAAAAATAATTCTGACTCTCTCATATCGTTTGTAAAGATTGAACTACTTAAACCCTGCTTCACATTGTTTTGCATTTGAATGGCATCACTAAGATCTGAAAACTTCTTCACATAAAGAATTGGGGCGAAAGTTTCATTTAACATTTCTTCTTCTATTTTTGAAACCTCAACAATTGCAGGCATTACATAAAACTCTTTTGGATTTCCTACATCCAGTCTTTGGCCACCATGAACAGTTACCTCTTTATTGTTAAGAGATGATATGACTTTTTGCATATCCTCATAGCTTCTTTCGGAAATTAATGGTCCTAGTTGTGATGATTTATCAGAAGGATCGCCAATTTTTAGAGTGGCATAATATGCATGAAGCTTTTGCATGAAAACGTCATAGATATCCTCATGAACAAATGCTCTCCTTAAACTTGTGCATCTTTGGCCAGTTGTTCCACAAGCTGAGAATGTAACACCCTTTACTGTTAGGTCTAAATCAGCAGTAGGACAGATTATTGCTGCATTATTACCACCAAGCTCCAATAGAGTTCTGCCTAGTCTTGCTGATACTAAAGGAGCAAGCTCTTTACCCATTTGAGTGCTACCTGTTGCAGATATTAGAGGTATATTAGAATCCTGACAAAGAGCTACTGCCTCTTCATTCCCACCTTTCAAAATCAAGACAAGGTCTTTATGCTCTCCGGCAACTTTATCCCAAGCATTCTTAAGGGCATCTGCACATCCATTTGAATGAGGACTAGGTTTCCAAATAATGCTATTACCACATACAGAAGCCAGGCAGAAATTCCATGCGAATACTGCCATAGGAAAGTTAAAAGCCGTAATACATCCAATGACACCAATGGGTTGCCATAATTCTTGAAGCCTATGATCAGGTCTTTCACTTGGCATAGTAAGACCATATAGCTGTCTACTTAGGCCTGTAGCAAAGTCGCACATATCAATTGCTTCTTGAACCTCTCCCTCAGCCTCAGTGACGATTTTTCTTGCCTCTGCAGTAATGACCTTTGCAAGATCAGCTTTTTGGATTCTTAATTCATTTCCAAATTGCCTAATAATCTCTCCTCTTTGAGGGGCTGGAACCTGTCTCCATTTTTCAGCAGCGTTCTTTGAAGCTGCAACTAAAACATCATGATTATTAAGCGCCATATACATTCTCCCGAGATAGCCTTATAACTTGATAAACTGCAAATATTCCAAAAATAACAACATAGGCCATATAAAAACTTTGCACTAAAGGGTCTTCGATAGAATCAACAAATGGATCGCTAGGTGGAAGTCTTTGTAAAACTTCAGCAGTGGTAGGAAGCATGCTAAAAAAAACAGTTCCGGTAAGAGCTAATTGCTTTAAATAAATATTCAAGAAACCAAAAATATTAAATCTTTCCAAGCCTAATGCAAAAAGTACTGCAAGAATGGTTATAACAGATAGCCAATGTGCAGTATTAAATGAACCAGTTGCCCCATATAAAAGAAAGGATGATGCGCATGTTATAACTGTGCTTAACAAATAAAACTTTGCAAGTTTGCTATCCATAAAAATAAACCTGTCTCTTATTAAGAGATACAGACCAGCAACTATAGCAGCGATACCAAGGATAGTATGGAACCATCCAATATAAGAAATTCCACCAAACATATTAATTCCCCCTAATATTATTATTTTACTCTATTTATCTTGATAGGTAGTCGAGTAAAAGTTGTATCTTTTTTTTACCACCAAAATAAGCAATCTCTGCATCATCGAAACCATTTAAGCTTTCAATCAAACATTGCCTCTGTTGAGGGTAATCATGAACTAAATGAAGTGGCTGAAAAAAAACGTTAATAGTAAACAATGAATATTCTTTATGAAATCGACAAAGAGTTTCTTTCTCAGTTCTAATAAACCATTCTGATGGGTGACTCTCAGGCAATTGCTCTTCCTTGAGATAAAACCTATTTGTATCCCCATGAATTAACCAATTTTGTCGTGCAAAAGGCCTAAGGATCGGCGCTTGTCTTATAAAAGTTGAAATCCTGTCACCAATTTTTTCATTCAGTGTTGTGACAGGTTTATGGATTTCTGTAAGTGGCTTACCTATTTTAGATTGAACATCCCAGTAGCTAGGTGAGCATACGCTAGCAGCTAAAAGATCTTGTTCTCCATTGGATCTAATTAAACAAAGATCATCTTGAATAAGCAGACTCATGTCAGCGATTAGATCAGGATAGTTTCTTTTATCCACCATAAAGTGCTCATTAAGAATACTTTGTGCATCTAGTGAATCTCTGGTTACAGCAACAACATCATTGTAATTATCGCTTAAAAGTTGTTTTTTATGATTAAAGAGATCTTGACCAATCTGTCGATTAAGCCAGTCTTTTTGAGATATTGGTCTTAGTCCAAGCCTATACTTCTGCTTTCCATCACCCCATGGGGGATTGTGCCAAAAAGATAAATCATTATCTTTGTTCAAGTTATTTTGCTTGTTTTTGTGTGTCAGGAGATCTAAATATTGGCCAAAATAATTGAGTTAAAGCAGAAACTTCCGATAAGTTTTCTACTCCCACTTCTTTTGGGTATTTCCTAGTTATTCTTGCGGTACCGAATAGAATATCCCAAAAAAATAAAAGATTCCCATAATTCCCTTTGTAATGTGTATTCTCATCACTTAGATGTTTGCCATGATGCATCCAATGAGTTGATGGTGTTGATATGGTTCTTTCTAGGATCCACATAATAGGACTCATCCATTTTATTTCATACAGTTTCTTATCCCATCTTAAATCAGTATGAGCTCCATAAATAACGGCTTGCTTTATTACAATATAAACTGCATATACCCATCCTGATCCCAAATAAAAAAGTGCACCTGCGAACCATAATCCAGGCATTAACAAATAATACAAAAGAGCATTTCTGTATACGACTCTAATTGATAAATACTCAGGGTCATGATGTGCCCTATGTAAGTTATATAGAACAGGTACGTTATGACAAGTTCTATGCCACCAGTATTGAGTTAAGTCATCAAAGATTAGAAGGAGTCCAAATATAGCAAAAAACCCCCAATCAGAAATCAGACCCTTGCTGGTTGGGAAGAAAGTCTCAGTCAAGGCATAACCAAAACCAAACACCAATGGAAGTGCTAAAAAATTTAATTGGAAGAAGCCAAATAACTCAACTACACCATCTTTAGTTCGTTGATTGTGTTTACTAAAAAAATTTGTGAATATGATCTCTAAAGCCACAAGACTAAAGAATAGCGTCAATATTACTATTTGATATAGTTCCATAAGGTTTAAAAAATTTTATGTTTTCCCTGAAGTATTTCTAAATACATCTTATGGTCGCCGATAAAACTCCATAATGGGTATTTAAATGTTGCTGGTTTGTTGTGCTCTACAAAAAAATGCGCAACCCA
>Ga0209335_10000085_pt1 | contig 92495 bp, 63 predicted proteins | sample COG_09_FD_184753 | JGI IMG/M metagenome (GOLD analysis project Ga0209335, IMG submission 184753) | Pelagic Microbial community sample from North Sea - COGITO 998_met_09 (SPAdes) (version 2) | ecosystem: Environmental > Aquatic > Marine > Neritic zone/Coastal water | place: Helgoland, sampling...
TCGCGACTCCGTTCCGCGGGGCTCGAAACCGCTTTTTGAAACCAACATATCACCCGCCACATTCTGTGTGGCAGTTTTAGAAAGTTGTAATTCCTAGTTGAGTAAAAAAAGCAAAAGAAGCGCAAAAACAGTCTCCGGCAACACCGGAAGAGTTTTTGCTTTTTCGAGACACCGAAAAAGCGCCACTCGCCAAAATTCGCTCTCCCCTTTCGCGTTCGTTTCGAACATTCCCCCTCCACAGAGAGAGAAAATGTCGGCATCACCGGCGTCGTATAACGTGACGCTGGCGACTCTGAGGACGACGAGCCCTTCGCGAAATAAAACGCGCAAACAAGTTCGACAACAAACGGAGAAAGAGAAACGGAGGGCGAGACTTTTGAAAAAGCTCGAGATCGTCGCTTTGCGCGAGCGAGGATTCGCCGCACACAACGTGCGTTTTTTTAAACCATTACATTATCCATTATTTCTTCTTTAAAATTAACTCTTTTAAAACGCAGTTCTTGATGAGTCACAAGGTGCATCTCGTCGCGAGGTTGAACGTAATCGCGACAAATTTCGGATACTTTGGTCTGAGCTACGTCATGTTGATGCGACTGGTTGAAATCAGCAGCGGTGCGTCCTCGTCTGTAGGAGTAATCATTGCCTTTTTTCTTTCTTACCTATTCGAGGTGCTCAAATATTCCTTTTTGAAAGAAAAAAAAAAGGAAAAAAACGGCTCGAAATTCAAAAATACGAGTACAAAAAATACGCGTGAAATACACGCAAAACGCGTTTGGATAAGAAGAAGTGATGGAACTTTGACGATATCGCTCGAGGGCGAGAGGACGTTTGATTATTGAGTGACTTTTACTGACACCTTTGCTCTGCGCAAAACCTTCTTCTTCATTCACAGGCGATCGAATGGCGTTTCCGGCTGCTCTGGAAGCCTTGAAATATTCCCACAGAGCGCACGGGTTTTTTCTTTTAGCGATCGCGATCATATCGACGCTCTTTCACTCGCTTCAGATGGACGTGATGCGAGACGCGAGAGAGGCGTATTGCTCGTGTTGTGCTGGGGTGAGAAAGAGGAGAATTAACAGAAATGAAGAAAAGCCAACGGACGATAAAGCGACACAAAAGACGATCCGGGCACCGCGGAGGAGTCGATCGGAACCAGACTTCGAGAATGTTGTGTCCATGGAACGAAATGGCGATGAACGTACGTTGAAGTCTTCTGCGTCCGTCAAAACCGCAGTGGCTGAGAGAATACAATGGGTTTCGTCGCAAAAACAAAGTTTTCATCCGATTAAGAGGACGGGTTCGCCCCACTCTTATCAGTTGAAGTCGTCGGCGTTTCATCAGAATACGCCGGGGATAGTAAAGAGTAAAACGCGAGAACGAGAATCGTCTCCGGTATCAGCGCTGTGTTTGTCGACAGAGACGTGCGATCCGTTGGTCACAGATCGCAAGTTCAGCGCTTTGTCGCCATCTTCGGCGTCCTCGTCGACGACGACAACTCCCTCTTCGACGGAATATTATACTACGGCGCCGAAAAGCTTTCGCGAAGAGGACGAAATGGAAGACGAAGAAAAGATCAGAAACGCAATTAAAAATTACCGATGGGGAGCTGTTTCAAACTTGATTTGTTGCGACGTTGTGACCGCGGTATCCTACTGTCTCTTCTTGATGCTTTCGCACGGTGAAAAGACAGTAGTCGTAAATGGACTCTTGCCGTTGTCGGTGTTATGGTTCGGCGCCTCGTCAAAAGCAAAAGGGCGCTACTGGAATTACGCTATTTGGCACGCCGTTTGGCACGTGCTCAGCGCAGCTTTGATGGCTAAAGTTCTCATCGCGTAAAAGCAGAATCATCTCGTCCTTCGACGCGCGCGTAATATCACGCGCGTCAAAATATTATTATTATTATTGTAATCAAACCCGTATATATTGGGAGTACTCGTATCAGTTTTTCTATTCATTAACAACAAGAAGACATGATTATTATCTTTATGAGTAGTAGTAATAGTAGTCAGTATTATTCAATGTCCACGACGCCGCCGTTTGAAATCATAAACTCCGCGTCTTGCTCTTTCAAATCCGGTCCTTGCATGACTTTCAACACGCGCGCTTCGGCTCTTCCTTTTCGGACGCAAAGGCGAATCGTCGAAGCGTGCGCTAAAACGTGGCCACCGATCGGTTTCTTTGGCTCGACGCCGGCGAACGCCATCGCTCCCGGGTCGCTTTGGACTTGGTTTGTGCACACGATCGCCAAGTTGAACTCGTCCGCGAGTTTGGAGAGTTTAGACATAAATTGTCCGAGACGTTGTTGTCGACCGGACAATTCGCCTCGGCCGGTAAAATCAACGCGGTAGTGCGCCATTACCGAATCGACGATGAGGAGTTTGAACGGTTCTTCGGCCATTTTTCCGGCGATGGCCAACAACGCGTCCTCCATTTGCTCGTGCGTAAACGTTCTCGCGATCATGATGTTTTCCAAAACCGCCTCGCCGTCCATGCCGTACCTTTCGGCGATTTCGAGAATGCGTTCGGAACGGAACGTGCCCTCGGTGTCAATGTACGCAACTTTAGCGTATCCACCCCCCATTTCGAACGGTAGCTGCGTGCTCACCGCTAACGTGTGGCACAACTGCGTCTTCCCACATCTCCATTCGCCGTGAATTTCCGTGATAGACCTCGTCTGAATCCCTCCGGCGAGCACTTCGTCGACGGCTTTCGATCCCGTCGTGATTCGAACGACGTCTTTCCGCATCTCTCGAAACGTCGCCGCGGTCACAAACCCGCCCAATTCGGATGGATTCGAAAGCGCTTTTTTGCACGCCTCCAAAAGCTTATCCACTTTCGCATCGGAAAACCCTCGCACGTCCAACAAGTTCGACTTAGAGTGCATGACCAAAGATCTCACCGTGTTGAAACCGGCTTCTTTCGCTTTCTTCAAATCCGTCGCGGAGACGCCGAAAGATTGCAACGAGTCGATGGACATGACACCAGACGCGGTGGCCCCTTCTTCCGCCCCGTTGGTGGTTACTTCCAGCCCAGCCGCGTTTTCATCGTCCACGCTGTTGTTTTGCGTTTATTTATAACAGTCGGTGGTGGTGGTTAAAAACAAAGGTCAGTCTTCAGTTTCTTCTCTCTGACGACGAGACGACGGAAAGAAGAGAGAAAAAAAAAAGAGCTTTGCTTTGCGCGACGACGACGTAAACGACGACGTAAACGACGAAGACGAACTCGAAGACGCGTTAATTGCGCGCGGAGGATATTCGTCGTCTCGTCGCGAAATCAAACGAACGAAAAACCCGTTCGCAAGTTCTCGGTTTATCGCGAAAACGTTCTTCGCGTTTGCTCTTCGAACGCTTACGCGCAACGCGAAAAGAAGAAGAAAACGAAGAAGAAGAAGAAGAAAAACGAACGCACGCGATGGCTATTTCCTCGGCTTCGTTCTCGATCGCGGCTGCCGCGGTTCTTTTCAATCGTTGTCGAGCGGACATGATGACGTTAAATTCGGTCGAAGACGAATAGGACGAGTGATGTTTACGACGAGAGAGTCTTTATTTATCTGCGCTTTTGTTGTTTTTGCAAAGAGGCAGATTTGTGAGGAATTTGAAATGTGAACACGCGCGAGATTATTAAACGCTTTTCTAATCAATCAATCAATCTCAATCTCTCTCTCTCCGGCGAAGAAGCGACGGCTTTTTGTCTTAAATCTCCTTTCCTCGCTTTTGCGTTGTTCTTTTCTTTTCCTTGGACGAAGACGACGCAGATTTTTATTTTAGCGGTTCAACTCGCTCGCGACGGCGTCGAGAAATTGGTCGTTCGTGGCCAATCGTAACATGGCGTTCCGGATGGCATCTCTCGTGATCATCGCGCCGCTGCTGTTTTCTCCCGCGCTACTTCCAACACCACCGCTCTTCTTTTTCCCGGCGGCGATATTAGTTTCTTTCTTTGGTTTCGGTTTCGCCGGCTTTTCGGCGCCTCCACCGAAGCCCGACATCGCCGATTGAAACAACGACGCGACGTCGTCGATGGAGCTGCCGCCGCTCTTAGTAGTACCGGTACCACCACCACCACCACCACCTTCTTCACCGTTATTCGCATATATTCCACTCCTTTCCATTTCTTGCGCTCTTTGAATGATTTCGTATATGTTCGTCTGTTCTTTCTCGTCGTAAAACCACACTCCGTTCACTTCGTCCGTGTCCGTCTTATAGAGCAAATACTTCTCGCTCATCTCAAACTCCGCATCTTTCGCGATCGATTCCACGAACCGTTCGTCCGATAATCGGTTTAAGACGATGAATTGAAATCTACTACTGCTGCTATTACTGCTACTTTTTTTCCGTTCGACCACGAATAAGGATCCTTCCACGTTTTTCCGGTGCCACTTCGTCGTTTGCATGTCCAACTCGTACATCGCGATCGAGGATGCCGATCCGAGGATAGTTTGGATCGAAGGGTCGTCCCTCCGCAAGACTTTTAAGTTCATCGAGTCCGTTTGCGTGTGGTCCACTTTCGGTTGTTTTCCTCCTCCAGTCATCGTCGTTTTACGCTCTGTTTTAATGATGTGCGAGTGTTGTATATGCGTTACGTTTCGTCCACGCAATGGGGAAAAGGTCGTGAAAATGCCTCAGTACGATGCGGCGTGGTGCAGCGAGAACGACACCTTTTCTTCGCAACGGCATCCTCAGCGAAAAAAGCGGATTTACGCGGGATTTCGCGCGAGCGATATCGTCCTCTTTTTGCTCGTCTTCGGTGAGCGACGAAACCTTCGCGTCGTCGTCGTGCGCGTCGGGTTTCTCGTCGTCAGAGAAGGGAGATTTGGAGACGATTCGCCGCCGGAATTTTCCAATTCGCACTGTACACGTCTTTGAAAAACAACAACAAAGACGAAAGAAAACGATGACGTCGAGCAAAGCAAAGGAAAAAAAGGAAGAGAAAAACAGCATTCCAGTCACGGTATTCGTGAACCAGAAACTGATGGACTCGAAACCGATCGAGAGATTACGAGGGATGAAATTCGATCGGTTGAAGATTGAATGCGTCTCAGACGAGAACGACGGAGGCGACGACGATGATGATTTTGCTGATAATGCTTTGGGAGAGAAAGAGGAGAGCGTTTTATCGAGTAAAATGGCATCGTCGGAATCGTCGGAATCGATGATGATGAAGACAAAGAAGATTTCTGCGGTGGGATGGTGGTTCGCCAACACCGACGCGCTCTCGAAACACATGGAACGAGAACAGATGACGATGATGATGAAGACGACAAAAAGCGGCGGGAAAGAGGAGAAAGAGGAGAAGTGTAAAAGCGGCGACGAAATAGTTTGGACGCACTCGGCGTCGGCCGGCGTCGATCACTTGTTAAAACACGAGGCGATACAGACGCACGGGTCGGTGATGACCAACGCGAAAGGCGCGTTTTCGGCGTCGTTAGGGGAGTGGGCGATATTCGCGAGCATGTATTTCGCGAAGGAAGTGTTTAACATGCAAAGAGCGCAAAGAGAGAAGGTTTGGAAACGGTTTCAGGTGGACATGTTGAAGGGTAAGGAGATGTTGGTGGTCGGGTACGGCGACATCGGACGTTCGATCGGGAAAAGAGCGAAAGCGATGGGGATGGTTGTGAACGGAGTGAGGAGCAAGAAAGTGATTGAAGAGAGAGATCGAGAGGTGGTATCGGAGATGTTTACGCTGCAAGAATTGGAAAAGGCGGTGGAAACGGCGGATTACGTGGCGTTGGCGTTGCCGCACACGAGAGAAACGGAAAACGTAGTCGGCGTAAAGGTGTTTGGAAAGATGAAATCATCCGCGGTTTTAATCAACGTCGGTAGAGGTGCGAGCGTGGACGAGAACGCGTTGTGCGATGCGTTGAATACGGGAAAGATAAGAGGCGCCGCGTTAGACGTGTTTCAAACCGAACCGTTACCGGAATCGAGTCCGTTATGGTCAATCGATGAAGCGAAACTTTTGATGTCCTTTCACTCGGCGGATTTAACCAGCGATTACCACGATTTAGCCATGGACGTGTTCGTAGAAAATCTGAGACGTTTCGATCAGAGTGGAGGGAAAACGGACGATTTGATCAATAAAGTAGACAAAACGGTCGGGTATTAACAGCAACGCGCGGAAGAAGAAGCAGAAGAAGAAGCAGAAGAAGAAGAAGAAGTTTAAGAGAGAACTTTATATACGACGCGATGAGTATAATACGTCGCGGTAGGTAGTATTACTTCTTCGATTTATCCACCACAACCACTAACTCCTCCTCCATCTTCCACTTTTGCACTAAAATCTCCTTAATCTGTTCTCCGTAGTCTCCTTGTAAATCAATCTCGTCTTGATTCGTCGCTCCTTTCGTCACCGAACATCCGCACGCGAATTTCTTCCCCAACGTCTTGGCGACTTCTTTCAAGTTTCCGTCTTGGAATGTGCTCGAGAAATGTTCAAACCCCGCGACGTTCGTGATCGTTTTCCGTTTGTTTCGACTGGTTAAAGTGATCGTGATGCACTTCTGCTTTTCTTTCTTCTTTTTCTTCTTCTCTTCGGTCTTTATCTTTGTCTTCTTCGCGTCGTCCTCCTCCTCTTCCCCGAGCGACATTTTGTCCATCTTCTCGGAAACATCATCTCCTTTAGTATTAGTATTAATGGCTGACGAAGAAGCAGGAGTGCTGCTGTTACTGCAAGACGAATTATACGCGCAGTATTCGCGGGGGAGTTTGCACGCTTTGCACGTTTCAACCGCAGTCGCGGACGGGTGTTTGGTCCACGCAGATAAAACCATGATTTTAATGGAGATTTTGCCCCATTTTTCCCCGTTAAAATGACAGAGGGAGAAAGCACTAAAGAAGACAAAGATGAAGAATGCGACGACGATTTACTCGCGAAGAAGGAGCTCACGACGACTTTGTCAGAAACGACGAAAATTCATGCCACTGCATTCGACCAATCCTTCGAATCCATCTTACACGTGGAGCAAGAGTGCATCGAAATTGGCTTCCAAAGCGGCCAATCCGACGGGGAAGCGAAAGGCTTCAAAGAGGGCGAATCGATTGGGTTTTTGGAAGCCTTCGCGATTGGCTCGGAAGTTGGACACTATCTCGGAGCGCTGAGAGTTTGGGAGAGGGAATTTTCGTCGTCCTCGCCGGATGGGACGACGACGACGACGACAAACCTGGAGGAAAGAAAGAAAGAGCGGATTCGAATGGCTTTGGGACAGTTGGAAACCGCTTTAGGGGATATCGTCGCGAGCGGATGGATTGGAGACGATAAAGATGGAACAACGAAAGAAGGAACGGACACCAATCTGGACGAAGACTTTACGGAAAAGTTGGAACGCGCTCGCGCGTGTTTTCGGAAGTGCACGGCGAGTTTAGGCGTACACGGGAAGTATAAAGGATTCGCGGAGGAGGAAGAGGTTGCGAAAGAGGACGGAGACAACACTTTTGCGAGAGATGATGCGTTTTAGGATATTCATATAGGAGGAGAGTAGTAGAGTAGTAGATTTTTGTACAATGTTAGCATATTACGCCGCAGCCTAGACACTCGGAACCGCCGTAAAATACCGCGTATTGCCCTTTGGCTAAACCTTGATCCTTGCCGTCGATTTTGATTTTCAGCTTTTGATTTTCAGCGGTATTAGGTGTTGTTGGTTCTACGTGCAACACTCGGTAATACGATTCGCCGTGGCGCACTTTACACCGCTCGATGCGCGAAAGTTGGTCTGCATCCGAGTCTCTGCACCAAGATAAATCTTCGCACTCGAATGAGTCTCTTTCGCGTTCGTTTTCTTCGCTGTGGTACGCGCGAGAGATGAAGACTACGTTCTTTTCCACGTCCTTCGAGTGGACGTACCAAGGCCCCTCGTGCGCTCTTTTATCGAGCTTTAACCCTTGTCGTTGACCAACAGTGTGGAACCAAAATCCTTTGTGCGTTCCGAGCAATTCGCCGGATTCAATCTCGCGAATTTCCCCCGGCTTCGTTCCTAAATGTTCTTCGATGAACTCGGAAAATTTGACTTTCCCGAGGAAGCAAATACCTTGAGAATCTTTTCGATCGGCGTTAACGAGCGATAAGTTCTCCGCAATTTCGCGGATGCGAGGTTTTGATATACCACCTATAGGGAACATCGCTTTTTGAAGTTGCCAACTGCTTAAATGCGCGAGGAAGTAGGTTTGATCTTTTCTCGCGTCGCCGGAGGCGACGAGTTTCACGTCCGTCTCGTCGTCCTCCTTTCTCTCGAGCGCCGCGTAATGCCCGCTCGCTATTCGATCAAACGTACCAATCTCTTCCTCGTTTGTATCTAACCACTCTCGAAACGCTCCGAACTTTACCCTTGAATTACACAAAATATCCGGATTCGGCGTTTTCCCTCTCTGAATCTCCTCCACGGATTGTTTCACCACCAAATTCCAATAATCGTCCGTAAAATGCACCGTCCGTAACGGCACCCGCAATCGTTCGCACACTCTCTTCGCGACCATCACATCTTCCTCCCACGGGCACTGGTCCCAAAAATTCCGAAAGTCGTCCTGAAACCAAATCTGTAAGTAAAACGCCACGCACTCGTGCCCGGCGGCTCGGAGCAACGACAACGCCACCGAACTGTCCACGCCGCCGGAGAGGAGCACGGCTACGCGAAGTTTCTTCCCCCGCTTTATAATGCGAGCGCTATTATTATTATTACTACTACTACTACTACTCGCATTACTATCATCGCTACGTAAAACCGGTTCGCAAAACCGGAGTATATCTTCATCCGCGGAGGTGTTCGTTCCCACTGCCTCTCGATAAATTCGCTCAGGGAAAGCCAAACCATTCACATCCCCTTCGTCGTGTGCTCCTTCTTCGGGCGCGTACGTCAGAGAACTCCGCCCTGAGCTGTTTTTACTGATATCAATGACTTTATCTCCTCTCGAGCTGTTCGTCGCATTCATGGAATCCACGAAAGAAGAAGACGTCCTTCCCCGCTGCTCTTGCTCAAAAGGGGTAAATTCAGGTTCAGCCGCCGCCAAAAACCTCCGACGATTCGACCTCTTTCCTCCTCTCAGTCGTCGCGAAAAGAGTGGTGTTGTTGTAATTGTTGTCCTTTGTCTTTCTCTGCTCCATTTTCCTTTCCGCGATGGCAAAGCCTGCCACGGACTTGGAAGAAGCATTTCGTGCGACATAATTGTGCAGACGAAAGGAAAGAAGTATTAGGGGAGTTGTGTGAAATACGCCATAACATCGAATGAATATCATCCGCGCGAACAACCTGAATAATACAATTTGCTAACACAACTACTACGTTCAATTGTTTTCTTTTCCCTTACACACTTAAAACCTGTCTTTTACAGCGCGCACGCGACGGCGGAGGCGACGTTCTCGTGGCGCAGGAACTCTTTGAGGCTGGAAAGTTTGCTCGGATGACCCTCGATGGCTTCTATGAGCTCTTTTTCCGTGCACATTAAAGCGACGCCTTTCCAGTCTTTGGCACCAGAGGCAGTCCCATTCGTCGGGGCTCTCTTGTTGTTACCGTTCGCGGACGGCGCGGTGGCGGCGGCGGCGGAAGAGTACGAGGAACCGTGACCGCTGCTTCGTTTCACGATGCGAACGAGTTTCATGCGCAGGAGAGTTTCAAAGGAACGCGCGACGACGCCGTCCGTGGCATCTTTGGCGGCACCAAGCTGCTCGACGCTTCCCATTTCATGAAGTTCTTGGGTGAGGGCGGCGATGGTGAAGTGAAACCTCTCGCGGGTAAAGTGCAGACGGTACGCCGCGACGCACAAGAGAAGTTCCAGAAGCGAACAACTTTTCAAATTCTCCACGAAATCGTTCCTGGTGAAGTCTTTCAAGGCGCGAGCGAGATCGGATGGTAATAATACATTTCTGCTGATGTTGTTGTCGTTGCCGTTGTTATCGTTAAGCAAGGCGGCGGTAGAAAAGAGAGTCCTCGATTGATACGCCATCAACGCCGCGATGGCTAAATCTGACGCCGTTCGCGGAACGTTATCGAGCGTCGCGATCGCTTGCAAACGCGTCTTAACCAGAGGTGTGTTGATGGCTTCGTCGACAGCAGCATTCCACGATTTTATCGCCAGCTTACCACGTTCGGAGAACAATACGCCCGGGACTGCGCTGCTGCTTTCGGCTACACCGATGTCTCGTTTCTCCGTCAACGGAGGAACGATTTGGGCGCTCACTTTCAAACAATTACGCACTCGCTCTGCCAAAAACTCTTCAAACTGCGCCAGATTTCTGGATATGCTCTCGTCATCCACGATTTCTTTTCCGGTGGCGCGATCTTTCAACGGTTGTCCCGTGCGTTCATCGAGAACGAGCGGAGGGATGCATGTTTGAGACTCAACGACGCAATATCTCGCCGTGAATCGCGATTTCACTCTCTTCTCAAGCGCTTCTTCCACGTCGTGTCGCGAGGTAATCGCGATAATTGCTATTTGAGCGTGTTTTTGCTGCAGCAAATCGAGCATTGAGTATAAGAACGTTTGTTTCTTGCCTTTTCTGGCGAACAAATCGAAATCGTCCAAGACGAAGACAGCCGTTTTCTTCGCACCTTCCAACAGACGAAGCGTTTCCTCAACAAAGTTGTAATTTTCTCGCATGTTCGACGCGACTTTGTTTGTTGCGCTAGCGTTGTTTGCGGTGCCACCAGCTGTGTTGATGCTGAAAACGATATCGTCCACGAAATCGTTATCGAAAACTTCGTCGTCGTCCATTTCTTCGTCGTCCCACATTTGATAACTCGGACGAAGTTGTCTCGCCACCTCCCGCATCCCAATGTTGTCTTCGGCGTGCAAAAGTCCCGATAATCTAACGACTGGTATTTTCGCCTCCTTATGTTGTTGATTGCCTGGTTTTCTTCTATTGCTCATCGTTGTTGTCGTATTGTTGTTGAGCTTTTGAAGCTTTGCCAGCGCTGCTTCTACAATGGCAGTTTTACCGACGCCTCTCGCGCCAGAGAGACACACGGCGATGGAATCTTCATGACCGGTAACTGTAGGTTCAAGTTGCTTCACTAGATCATCTCTGGTTCGCCTCATCGAGGCAGTGAGAGCGTCGCTATCTACTATGTTGCGTGCTGTGCTGTATTTTTCAGTCGCATCGTTGTCACTGCAGTCTTCATCATCTATCATAGCAGCGCGTGTTGTCGCTTTCAACAACTTTTCTCGAATGACTCGTACAATTGCTGCCGCAGGCGTCATGCCTCGATTCGTTTGCAGCGCTTCAAAGAGTCTTGCTTCAGCGAGCGTTTTTTTCACGGCCGCTGCGCGGTCTTTCGTTTCTCTTTCGCGTCGATTCATCTCTGACTTCTTTTGCTCTTCAACTTTGCGCGCTTCCTCTCTTTTTGCTTCCTTCGTCCTTTCTTCCTCTTCCTTCGCTCTTCTTTTCTCTTCGGCTTTTTCCGCGCGTCTTTGCAACTCTTCCGCTTTTCGGTCGGCTTCTTCTCTTGCCCTTCGCTCTAGTTCTTCTTTACCCGGACATGCCTGTTCGTGACGAATTCTTCCCTGCTGGTTTTTACACACTTTGCCGCACTTGCTGCATTCGTTACTATTCATCGTGCTCTTTTCCTCGATCTTTCCGCACGGCCCAGAGAGATGCAGTTTATGTTTGTATCTGGACAAAAAGTTCTGATTGCATTTCGAACACTGATACGCGTAATCGCTTTTTGCTTTACTACCCTCGAATACGTCTTGTTCCTGTTGTTGCAGCTGTTCATCATCTTCTTCTCTTTCTTCTTCTTCAATCATGTCATCATCATCGCCATTCACATAGTTGCCGCCGAAATCGTTGTCGTCGTTGTCGTCGTTGTGGTGGTGGTCGTCGTCGTCATAGGAGCCATAATCGACGGGCGCATCATTCACGATCATCCCATCATCGCCATCGTCATTATCCGAAATACCAAGAGCTTCCATCACCCGTTTTGGTGCCGCCTTGAGATGATCCTCATTCATCGATTGCCCCGATTCCCGTAATATTTTCTGATCCCGCAGCCAAGTCTGGACCGCGTGCTCTTCATCGTCGTCAACAATTTCACGTTCTTCTTCTACATTAACATCTACTACTAAATCTTTTTCTTTTTCCTCTCCTCGTTTTGCATTTCCTTCGCTTCTACCATCTACATTCTCCTCCCCGTCTGATATCGAAACCGAAGGCGACGATACCACCGGCGCTCCGCGATGATCATCATCTCCTTTCTTCTCGGCAACCGCATCGGTAGTAGTAGTAGTAGTAGTAATAGTAGTAGTAGTAGCAGCAGCAGCAGTATCGTTTTCTCGTTTCTCCTCCTTGTGATCGCCGCGGTCGTTCTCTCCTCCTTCACCTTCTGCTCCGCCGAGCGATGGAAACTGTCTAATTTTACCCGCCAACGGCGAAAGCGACGTTTTCTTTTCCTTCCGCTCAAAAATTTTACCGCTCGCAACCGGTGACCCGCTCAAATAGTGCGCCGAAGGCGGCGCGTCCTCGCCGTCCTCGTCGTACTCTCTCCCTCCCGGATGCATCTCAAAAGCTACGCTATTCGGTGACTTGTGCGTCACGATAAAGTTTGCTCCACCGTTCGGAGAAATCAAACACGAAGGCGGTCCCAGCGACGGCGGAGACGACAAACCAAGCAGAGGACGTTTAAACCCCATCGAAAACGAGCTCTCTCCGTCGCTCTTCTTCTTCATCATCTTCTTCTTCGCGGAGGCGGTTAAAAAGTCTTTGCCGGAGACGTACTTTTTCTCTCCCGTCGTCATACTCATCAGCTTTGGTGGTACAGTCGTTTTCTCGTTCTCGTCGTTCTCGTCGTTCTCGATGTTATTCTTTTGTTCCTCTTCACTATTCTTCGTCTTCTTCGTCGATGATGATGGAAAAAACGCCCCCGCGCTACTCCTTCGCCTTCCTTTTGTCGTATTAAATACGCCACCGATGCGTCCGGCAAAATCGGTCTTTGTCTTCTTCGAACTCGAGAGTAGTTTCATCGGCGTTTTCTCTTCTTCTTCTCCCGCATTGTTTTCCTCGTCTTCCTTCTCTGCTTCGTCGTCTTCTTGGTAGTCTTCTCCCTGTTTCCGCTTCTTCTTGCTGCTGAAGATGTGCTTCTTCATCTTTCGCATCATCTCTTTTCTCTTCTGCGTCAAATGACAACAAAGCGATGAAGATGATGACGATGCTAATACTAATGATAAAGTTAAGAAGAAAAAAGGGAAAAGGAAGCGACAAAGCGTGGAGAACGACGAAAACTCTCTCTTTCTCTCTCTTTCTCTCTCCGTGGCTCTTTCGTGCGTTCGTGCTCGCGCGAACACTGCGCGCGTTCCGAGAAGTGTTGCGAGAAATTGATTTTTGAAAAATTCTTTTGTTTGTTGTTTAGGGTTTGTTTGCAAATTAAAACTACTGGTATCATCCTATGACTATGTATACTACTTGTACATATCATCGATCATCATCATCGCGAGAAGAAGAAGAAGAAGAAGAAGAAGAATCACCCATGATCTTCGCGACTGCGTTCAACTCTCGACTGATCAACTCGAAGCTGGTGAAGGTGATGGCAGCCGCCGGGGTGGTTCTCAGCAAGTTCGTCCCGACGCCTCGGTAAAACGCCTTGGCGCCGCCTTCTCGGTAAATGTCCGCGGCTAAGGTGAGAGCACCGGAGAAAGGGCCGTAGCCTTTGACGTGCATGTGCGATCGGAGGACTTCGTGCGGGTACGTGAGCGTGCTGGCGATGATTTTGGCGACGCCAGAGGAGAGCGCTAAATCCGCCGCGGTGAGCTCGTCCGCGGAGCGGAGGGTGCGGAATTGCGCCAACTCGTGTTTTAAACGCTCGTAGATTGGGAACTGGATGGCGACGTGGGAGATGCCCATGAGGGATGGGGCGAGGCCGGAGTAAAGGCCTGGGATCCCTTCGCATCTCGCGATTCTTCGTAACGCGTCGAGGGTACCTTTGTACGGCGCTCTCGCGTGGCCGACTAAAGAGGAGGAGAGCGTTTCGGAGTATTGCACTTGGAGTCTAGTTTTGGCGACCCAGAGCGGGTTGGTGGCGAGGATGGTGGCCGCGCCCGCGCCTCCAGCAGAGACTATGTGCGCGAGCGTGTCGTTCCCGTGCTGCTGCTGGTGGTGGTGGTGGTGGTGACTACCGCTTGCGCTGCTCTCTCTATCGCTATTCTCGCTACTACTCGTCGCTTCGCTCCCGCTCTCCCGCCTATGTTGCCTATTTCTTAAATCCGCGTTCCTCTTCCTCCGCTCTCGAAACACGTGCTTCAAATACCCGTACGTGGTAAAATACACCCCCCAGTTCGGTAACAACGCCGCCACCGTCGGTCCTAGTCCTCGATACAAACCTCTCACCCCTTCGCTTCGTGCGATTTTCTTCAAACTCTCCATCGTGCTCATATACGTCGAGTCGCTCAAGGTCGACACTTGCAATCTCGTTTTCAAAACGTCCAAAGGACAGACAATTACGGCAGCAATCGCTCCGGACGTTGCCCCGGACACGCAGTTCACCACACCCGTGTCCGATAAGGGGAGGTATAAGGACGAAGGGAGGATATCGGCGATATATTTTCTCCGGCGTTCTTGCGCTTCGTCCGATGAAATCATCATCCTCTCGTCCTCGTCTTCCATTTTTTTACGCGCGCGAAGAGTGCGATGAAAACACTCCTGTTCAAAACACCTCCTCCCTGTCTCTCCCTTATACTCTCTCTCTCTCTCTTTGAACCGTATCCGCGCGAGAAAGGAGGAGGAGTTCTGTAAGAAGTTTCTTATTTAGGGGAGAAAAAAGTCAAGACAAGTGGAGGCCAAACGCACCAAAAAGCTCTTTCTTTCTTTCTCTCTTCTGTGTTGTTTGTTTGTTTTGTGTGTATTTTCGTTCTCTCGCAGAGTGTTCTCTCGCGGTGTATTCATTCACTTCATTTTTCAATTCATTCGTATCTTCGGATTAACACGCAACACACACAACACACGCGAGACATCACCAATTGGAAAACCACATTGGACACACACAGAGAACAGAGAGAGAGATACAGAGAGAAAGAGAAAGAGAGAAAGATATGTCGTTTTGTTGCAGTTACTCTTTTGTTTCTTCTGCCGTGTCTTCCTCCGCGCGAATGAAGACGACGTCGAGAGGAGGAGGAGAACAACAACAACATCAAAAGAGGCTGATGATGATGAAGCTGATGAGCAAGAAAATGGGAAGGACACGTCGCTTAAATTGCGCGATGATGATGAGTGCATCGAAACGAGACAGAACGACGACGAATAAAAGGAGAGGAGACAGAGGAAGGCGCGCACTCCTCGCGCCAGTGTCGGCGATTTTAGACAACGAGAATAGCAGTACTAGTTTTAACAACGCGACGAGCAGCGGCAGCGGGGAGAACAACAACAAAGGCGGGACGACTGAAAAACGAAGGCGGAAAAGCAGACAAAAGATTACGAACAACCCTTCGATCAACGCGTTTCAACAATTTTTCGACGTGGATGCGAACATCATAACCACGGAAGAAGAGGACGACGAGGACGACGAGTTTGAAAAGACGCAGTTGGAGATATGGGGACAACTGACGAAGAGTTTAGGGAAGGTTTTGATGTTTACGTTTGGCGTTCCGTATTTCGCGAGTTGTTCCTTGCAGGCGATGTTTGTGGATCCGTGGTTGGAGTTGAAGGTATCGAAGCATTCGAGCAGTGGTGCGAGTATGAGCGGGTCGTATTCGTCTTCGTCGCTGACGAAGACGCAGACGGAGTCGGTGTGTAACGACATCGCTCGGTTCGAGAAGCGTTTGTATTACGAAAATTTGGCGCAGTTTCCAGACGAACAAGACGCCGCAAAGTTTGAGAAGACGAAGAGGAAGTTAGTGGCGGAGGAGATGAAACGGTTGGAGATGAAAGAGAGAACGAGGTCGACGAAAGCGCTTGGTAATTGGATCGGGAGTATGATGTACGTGAGCATTTTGGCGTGCGTTTTAGTCTATCAGAAGGAGTTTGTGTCGAAAATGTTGACCGAGTTGAGCGCGCAGTTCAACGGATTGGATTCGGCGACTCAGGCGTTTGCGTTGATGCTCGGGGCGGATATGGTGGTCGGGTATCACTCGAGTGACGGGTGGCAAGCATTTTTGGCTTTTATGATTACTCGATACGGAGGGGATTATCATAAGTTTGAGACGTTTGCGAGAATGTTTGTGGCAACCGTACCGGTGTTTTTGGACGTGTGTTTCAAGTATTGGGTGTTTAACAAGTTGAGGAAAATCTCGCCGAGTACGCAAATCATTCTGAGCGAGATTGAAAGGCATTGAGAAACATACTACTACATACGTACAGTACAGAAAACTGATGTTGTGAACACTAATGCATTTACTTCTTTATATAATATGATTAAAAACCTCCTCTTGTGCCTACCGTGTTCGAGTATTAATTTCTACTTTTTTTAAGTTTGATTTTCGCAGAAGTGAACGACTGAAGCTAAAACGTCAAATTCGTGCCATCTCGCGACGTTCCGAAACACGCGCAAACCATCACGCAAGGCGCCCGGCTTAGAAGTGGTTTCGAACAAACCACCACACGGGCATCGGTTCTGGACGTGACCAACTTTAATTCTCGTGCATCTTTTGCACTTCAAATCTTGCGTCTGCGCTTTGCGAACGCGCGCGTTTACTTCGTCACAGAGTTTCATCTCAATCCACTGGAGATCGTATCGATTCTCGCACTCCGCGCAGCGCCACTCGCCATCGGCTAAATCTGGATCTCTGCACAAATCTAAATCTCGAACGTCGCCGCAACATTCGCACACGACGTCGCGTAACGCGAAAGAGATGCACGGTTCGCGAAACGTCGCTTCCGGACCAAACTCTGGAACGGAGAGTAACTTGAGTGCATTTTTGCGACATCTGGCAACCGCATCTGCGATCGTGTCATCGAGAGAAAGCACGGCAATTACTGTTTTGACGAACGCTAACGCCGCGTTGCCTCGAAGGTGATTTGGTAAATGCGCTCCGGGCAAATTTTCCGGGAACAAGTACCTCTTGTCGAGACGAGTAGCGCCGTGCGTGGATCTCGACGCGTGCTTTTCAAATCCGCGCGCGACTTGGAGAATTTTCGGCGTAAAGTGCGAATCTATTTGCGCGCAGAGCCATGTCGCTTTCTCTTCCTCAATTTTGAGTCTGTTTCTAGCCAAATTTTGGTTATTCGCGTCGTCCGCGTGGTATTTACTCTCCTTTTTCGTTTGCTCTGGAGTTGCGTTCTCCTTCCCATCGTCGGCGTCGGCCCTCCTCTCGGCGGCGGAGTCCGCGTTCTCTTCATTGGTATCGTCCTCATTGAGTTCCCAATCGCTCAAATCATCTGGTGCTTCCAGTTGTGCCTTTATTCTATCCGTCTGCGCAGCAGACACGTCTTTGTCCTCTTTCGCGACACCGAAGCGACCGTCGGGACCGAGTTCGCGTTCGCGTTTCCACGGAAGGACGATAAAGTCGCCAGCGATCGCTTTGAAGTGATCGCTCAACGCCTCTGGAAGAAAAGTGGCGATGTTCCAGTGCATTTCGAGCGATGCTTCGTCCCCTTCGACGGCATGTGGATCGAGTTGTGTATCCGTCGGGACGTTTTCCGTCTCCATCGGCGCCTCCCCAGCCCCGTTGTTCAAGAACAACTTCTGAAGGACGGTCTCGTCTGCAGCCAAACCCCCGAAATCGTGCGGTCCTCTAAATAAGAGCGTGTGCCAGACCTTCGTGGGTTCGAGTTCGAGCCAGTTGAATAACTCCCGCGTACCTAACGCGTTACGTAAACCCGTGATGAATGCCGACGCCGAGGCCAACGAATTCTTCTTCGTCGACACGATGACGCGTCGCGTATCCGCGAAAACGACATCCGCGCCTAATCGGTTGAGTTCTGATATGAGTAACGTGAACACTTTTCTCGAACACAACTCCACCAAATGCTGTAAACCCGGTTCTCGCATTCTCGAATTGGAAGAAAATATCCAGCGTCGAAGCTGCGCCAAAGTGGCGTCGGCGATTTCGTTGCCTCGTTCTGACGCGTCTCGGAGCATCTCTGCCACCATCTTCCTCAACGTCCGAAACGCGTTCGACGCGTCGTGTCCACCGCGGTCGGCGACGGTAGCATTGCCTCCATCGAAACCTAACAACGCGCCTTGTTCGAGATCGTTCAAGATGTGTGAATTCACGATGGCGCAAACCACCAAGTGATGGACGCGCAGCTCGCAACAGACGGATCTGTAAACGCCGGATTTCGAAAGTTCGCATCTTGGCGATTCCATCGATTCCAAAGTCAACGTCGAACTAAGCTGATCATCCATTGATCCACCACCGTAGTCTGGCTTGCCGTTTTTCCCAGACCAGAGAACTTGATGTTCATCGCGAAGTCGTCGCGCGAAGAATGTATCTAAAACGTGCGTGGACCAGTCCGAATCGAGATTACAGAGAGGAATGTGCGCGTAGCGGGAGATTTGGATAGACTTCTCCAAATGTTTCGAGGTGTGCGCGAGACGGATAGCAGCTAACTGCGCAGCGTCGCGTTGCCACGCGATGCCTTTTTCACTGAGATACTCGATGTCGCCAGAGTTGAACGGGACGACTAGAATGGGCGAATCTTTTAAGGCGGTGAGCACTTTCTCAAAACGTTTCGCCGCTTTCGCGTTCTTGTTCATGCCGGCGCAAGAGGAAGCGAAAGCGTCGTCGTCGTCATCGAATTCAGGAATACCGTAACCAACAGGCGGTGCTTCGAGCAAGACGACGCTTGGACCGTTCGAGGCGTTTGCAAACTCAGAGACTGCGTCGTTGAGGTTTTTCGCTGCCGCCGCAGACGTCCTGGCGTAAATGACGCGCCATTCGCACTTTTCAGAATCTCGATCTTCTTCCATTTCCTCGTTACCGTCGACGCGTCCTTTCTCGCCTTCAAACATTTCCGAAACGAATTCACTGTCAACTTCGCGAACCGATTTTCCTCCAGGTTGGAGCAATATGAGCAAACCTTTCGATGTCCCTTTACCGCCTCTCTTTGGAAAGTGTGCGGCAAAGACGCCTTTGCCGTCCAACGCCGCGTGATAAATCGAGCAGTGGCGCAACAAACCCGCGGATGAAAGCGCGCGATCGTCCGTAAAGTCCATCATAGACGGCAAGTAGTTCACTTCTGTCGTCGTTTTCATGTCCAAATTCGTCGCGGATACTTCCAACATAGGTTGCACTTTCTTCTTCAACCCTTCTTTGTGCGTCTTTTTCAAATCGTCTAATATTTCATTCGCGGCTTCTCTCTTCACTCGAGCGACGCACCCGATGGTTTGAATAGACCAATCTTCTAACGGTACGTCTCGTTCATACACGCCAACTACGTTTTTATCCGCGAGTAACGCTGCGACGTCTCTGCCGTATTGAACCGCGGACAATTTCGAAGCGTCAAACTCAACTTCGTAGACATTCAACGTGCTCGTGCCGTCTGCCGTCATGAAATTATTCGTGTTTTGTGCTCGCGGTAACGCAACGTTGACGCGCTTTTTCCCGTTCAAACCTCTATCACCTTCGGGATCGGGATGGTGCGTGGCAACGTACACTTTTCTCGGCGCGGAGAGCAAAACGGAACGCATGGCGCCATCGGCGACGACCCAGACGCGGAAAACGCCCGCCGGAGGTTCTTCGACTTCGGCGCCGCCATCTTCCAAGGATGAAGGCGCGTTGCCTCGCGAGTAATCATCGATGGAGACAATCTGCCACGGAGAGGTGGCCAAAGACTCGTCGACGTTCTCGAGAAACAAGTCCATTTGGCCGATGAAACTATCGTCGTTTGCGCTGTGACGGCGCTTCTGACGAGGAAGGCCCTCGCGTTCGCGACGTTGATCTTCGAGATCTTCTCGATGTTTTCGCTCGCGCTTTTCCTTGCGCTTTATGCGCCAGCCTTTCGTGGCGTGCTCGAGCCACGACGCGTAATCGCTGTTTGGATCCGGTGCAGGCAAATTCATGTTACCAATCGGAGGCGTTCTGGGCCCGCCGTGATGGTGTCCAGTGTCGCGGTGTCTCTGGAACACGCGCACGCGCGCGCCTCTCGCCGGTGTAATTCTAGCCGCGCCAAAGTCTTCCATGTCGTGTTCATCATCGTTGTCGTTGTCCTCGTTTCTCGTATCTTCTTCGTCCTCGTCTTCCGAAAAGTTCAATTGCTCGAGGTATTCATCCTTGGTCTGTCTGCTGAAGCCCGTCATGGAATCGAGTTTGATCTGCTTGCGCTTATCCTTGAGTTCGCGAATGCGCTTATTTAACCAATCCGGGTGCACCACGCCGGGACACGGATTCTTGACGTTTTGCAAAGCTGCCGGAAGGGAGATAATTTTCTGCACCGCGCCGCGCAAACGACCTTTGTAATATTCCCAATCGAGAATATCGCGCAAGTCTGGCATTTCGCCAGCTTCTCCCGGAGGAGCATCTTTCAACCACTCTCGCAAATATTTCCTCGCGACCGCAGGTGTGCTCGAAAAGACGGAAACCGGAATGGCTCTTTGCGAAGTAGGCGCGCCGTGAGGTTTCGCCGAGATGATGTATTTGCACACCAAACCTTTATCCTTGACGAGATCAGGGGCTTCGAGAAATTGTGCGAGTCTTCTCGCCGTCGTCACCGACGTGGACTTCCTATCGCCGTATTCTGCCAACGATTTACTCATAACGCTCGATTCCGAAATGTAATCGATGAGTTGTTCGTCGTCAATTTCTTCTCCTTTCGTGTCGAGCATGTCCAGAAGTCGATTGGCGATGTCGCCTACTCTCTTGTACACCTCTTCCAGCGTCTGCCCTCCTAAAAATGGAGAACTCCCGGAATCTTCAAAAAGTTCGGATTGAAACACCTTGATCAACTTCAACTCGCCTCTTCTTTTCAATTCGAAGCCTTTCAACTCCTCTAAAGACCCGTCGTGATTGAAAACCGCGTAACGCTTCTTAATCAGCACGCCTTCTTCTTTCGACGCCGGTAAAATCATCGCCCTGTACGGACCGTCGACTTCAAACTCGATGGACATCTCCGAAGACTGCTTGTAAATTTGCTTTTCTGGGTCGACGAGCGTTTGATATTGATCGTTTCTGGTTTGCAAATCGGTCATGCGGTTGAGAACGACGCACGGATAGCTAACCTTCAATTTTTTCTTCATGTTTCCGGACCCGTCGCTGTTCGGCTCGAACGTGTATTCCTCCGGGAACGTACCCGGAAGACAGCACCAGATACCGTCGGTATCCAACTCGAGCGGCATACCAATGTCATCGACGAGTTGCTTTGCCATTTGGATGATGCGCGCGCCAGTGAGCGTGACAACTCCAGCCATTTCCATAGAATACCATCTCGCGCCTTTTCTCATGACGTACCCGTAAAAAGAATTCAAAATACACTTGTGCGCGAGCTGTAAGGAATCGTACAACGTCACCATATCGGCCGCCTCTTTCGTCTCGATAGGGTTCCCTTCCTGTTTCGCCGCGGACAGTCTTCCTTTCCATTGTTTGTTCAACCCTTTATACTCGTATCTCCGATCGCGAAAAGTTCGCACGGTATCGATGTAAAAACTGTTCTCTTTCATGCAAATCGAACTCTTTTTCGTTTCGACGACGGGCTTCTCCATGACTTTTCTGTACACTTTTTGCGAGTACATCTTTAAGCGCGTCTTCTTTGCGATTTCTTGCTCTTGTCTGCTCAAATCCTTCCAAAACCGTTTCGGTTCGCCCGGAATTAGCGGCGGAAACCTTTCGATCTGCAACTGCGCTTTGATTTGCGCGTAATCCGAGCTCGTCGCGGAGTAGTGTTCGCCTCTCCACGTCCACTCCATTTCTCTCAAGCAAGTTTTACCTGGACGGTTAAAATCACACGACGCGCAAATATCTTCGTTCACGTTCGCCATCGGTTGCAACCGATTGGTCAAGATGATGTTCGGGTACATCGCCGCGACGTCTAAGTGATAAATCAGCGGATTCACCTCGCAGTTCGGGTTATCGCGCAATTCCTCCAGCTTCTTCACGATGCCTTCTCTAATCTCTTTGTAGTTTTCGACGTCATCTTCCGTCGCTCCTTTACCTTCGTGCTTCAGCGCGTACCTCAAATCGTCGTCAACGGCGTCGATGAGTTTTTGGTACCCTTTCGGTTCCAGCTTGAACTTGACCGGAATGTCCGAGCGAAACACGCCCGATTGCAAGCACTCCACGTGGCCTCCAATGTACGTCTCGCTTTCCAGCGGATGGCCGTTGAAATGCTGTTCGCCCGCACCTCTTTGCTTGTTCGGGCACACGATGTTTCCTCGATACGCTTCAACCATGAGCAAAGACTCGCACAACGTCCCAGACCCTTTTCGTAAAACTTCATCTGGCGTAAGCGGAATGATTGTCGCCAACGAAAAGATGAAAGGATGAACGTACTTCATGTACAAATAATACGTAGACACGGCATCGGATACCGAATATGCCGCCATAGTTTGCGGTTGCGAGCGCGCAAATGGAAGCATATCTTCCGGGTCGACCTCGATGGGGTTAAATTTCAACAACTTCTTCGTGACTGCTTTTAAACCGTGCGACCCAGCCGGTAAGTACGAATCTCTCTTCACCCAGTGAAAGGCGTCCAAATGCAAAGCAAACTTTGACCTCGTCTCCCCGGAATCCGACCCTCGAAAGCCAATTTCTCGGTACATGGACATCCCGTGTTTTTTCGCTCTCGTTTCAATGAAAGGGAAATCGAAATAGTCGCCGTTATACGTCACGTACACGTTCGGTTGCGCGTCGCGCATGTGATCGAACCATCTGCGCAATAGCGCCTTCTCGTCCGGCTCGTTCCACACGATAAACGGCCCAGGATATTCCGGTTTCGGATTGTATTCAAAATCGTCGCAATCTTCGCTGACAACTTCGCGATTGATAATCAAATAGCCTTGCCCGTCCAACATGTACGAAATCATAAACACTTGATCAAACTCGGCGTCGGGAAACTTCAAAGGCAATTTCGTCGTCTCGATATCAAACGCGCACACTCTCACTTCCGCTCTTCTCTTCAAATCTGGCCTGTGCGTAATGATTACATCTCCATCACCAATTTCAACTTTCACGTCGTACCAATGTCCACACCTCACCTCGGAATCAATCATATACCTCATGTGATACGGCACGTCGTACTCTCTGATATCCAACATCGCGTCTTCGTAATCCGTGAACGTCTTCTTTTTCGAATTTTCAAACACCCTCTTCCCTCTCGCGTCTGTTTGCATAGCATCGTTCCCACCGCCATTTTCGTGCGCATTTAACGCATCCTGCTCGTGCAAAGCCTGATACGCCACCGATGCGTTCGATTTCGCCTTGTTCTTCTCTACGATTGGCAACAACTCTCTCCGACACTCGTACATGCCGCTCTGCGTGTAAAACGAAATCTTCAAATACGTCTGCTTCAACCCGCTCAGATGATTTTTCAAATCCAAATCTTCCTTGTCCACTAACTCCACCTCTTTCACGTGCTCTTTATGTTTCCTTCTCACGTACGCCTCCACCTCGTGCTCGCTCCCGGGCGAAGTCGCGAGCATAAAATACGGCGCGTATTTCTTCTGCACTTTGAACACGGAACCGTCTTGGCAGGAAAAGTACAAGTTCACCGCCGCGTGCGGCTTTTGCGCTTGTTTGCACTCCACCGTCGTCTGTTGCGTCGTAATAACACGAACGCGTCATAAAATAAGAGAGAGAGAGAGAGAATGCGCGTGCACGCGTCAGCGCTAACTCGTCGTCGCGATTATTCGGGTCCGCGCGATATCGACAACCGAGAAGACAAAAAAGAAGAACAAGAAGAGCGTAAACGACGAAGAAGAACACGAAAAGCGCGAAGACAACTTTGAGACGATGAGAAGACCGGCAGACTCCTCCCGCTCGTACGTTGTCGTCCGAGAGTGGTGGTAAAAAATCAAGCGCGCTCTCTAATCTGCCCTCTTTCGGTACAGGTTTGAAAATTTTTGAATTTTCCCTCTCGGGCTGCTCTCTTTCGCATCTCGATCGCGCTCGCGACGAAGACGACGCAGACAAAGAAGAAGAAGAAGAAGAAGATACTACGAATACTAAAACGTACCGCGCTGGCGTTGACCAACCATCCCAACTGCACGTCCTCCGCGTCTACTGCACCTTCTGCACCGCCGTTGTTCAAACCGGGCACGCGGTACCCCAACTCCTCCTCCAAATGGTCCTCCTCTCTCGCGATCTCCAAAGGCGAGATGGAAGCGGTGCTCGCGCCGAGGACACGGGATTGATTCTGGCCTTTGCCTCGTCTGGCTTCGCCGTACGTGTTCGCCCCTTTGTTGTTTTTCTTGTAATACATCTTTATATTTATAACGCTCTCCTTCTCAGTGTCTCTCGTTCTTTTTTAACGCGTTCGCGGAAAGAAAGGAAACGCAAAAGCCGTGTGGAACACCGCGTCGATGTGCGCGCGAATTCTGTCGCGTTTTTTGAATTTTTCCTCCAAAAAACACACTCGCGTTTCTCGGGAACACAAATGCGAAAAAGGACGACGACTTTGACGGTTTTACTCGGAGGAACGACGAGAGGCTTTGCGTCGTCCGCGCGTGTTTCGTCGTTGTTTTCCGTCGGTGGTGCGCTCCTCTCCGCTCGAATGCATGGGAGCGTGAGTATTGAGCGTCGTTTGAGGAGGAGGAGTGGGAGGAGGAGTCGTGCGAGTGGTGATGATGTTTTGCCGCCAAAATCATCGTCTTTGCACGAGAGTTTAGGAAACGAAGGCCCCGGGGAGAAGAGATGGTCGGTCAAGGAGCTCGTCGAGAGAAGTAGCGGTAATAGTAGTAGTAATAATAGTAGCGGATGCGTGATATCCGCGGAGGAGTTTAGGAAAACCGCGGAGAGCGTGAAACTTTCTTTCGACGACCAGGAGGAGGAACAGTTAGCGAGGAGAGAGGTGGAAGAGATTGTTCGGTTTAGCCAGATGGTTTTATCGTCATCGTCATCATCATCGGATGCTGGTGGTGGTGGTGGTGGCGAAAATAATAGTGCAGATGACGGCGTGGAGGAGAGGGCGGCAGAGAGGAACGGGCCCACGCCTCGACGCCGAGCGGACGAGTAAAAGTTCTTCTCCTATTCTACGCGGCGATGAACGCCCGACTCTTTTAAAATCTACTCACATTCTATGTACTCTATTATGTCGCGCTACTTACTACTTCTGTGCCGTTCTTGTTGGAGCATTTCCTTCTTCTTCATCTTCTCTCGACTTGTTTTACTCACGTGGAACGCCAACGCCGCGGAGACTAGGACGCTCGCGTTCATGGCCAAAGCGACTTCGCTTCCGAAAAAGTCTACCGCTAAGCCGCTTAAAACGGGGCCGAGTAACAGTCCGACATCGCCTGAGTTGCGGTATATGCTCAAAGCGGCTCCGCTAGCTTTTCTTGGGGCTATTTCGGCGACAAATGTCATCGGAGCAGCACCCATGATGCTCGAAGCAGCGGCCCACGAGACGCACGCTGCGGCGAAACCAGCGTCGGTGGAGCTTCCCGCGATGGCCATGACGGCGAGCGAAGAGAGAACCGTCGTCGGCGCGATGACGTTTCGAGCACCAAACGTAGTGATGAGTTTCGAGGAAGGGACTAATCCAATCAAACTCGTCGTGGCCATAGCTGAGAAGAGCATGCCTAGATTTTGCGCGTCCATGCCGTGCGAAATGGCTAATATAGGCAAAACGGCGCCTCTTCCGCCGGCGCCGGCGAAAAATAAAGCAGAGTTCAAGAAACACACCGACCAGAAATCGGAACGTTTGACGAGCATACCCAACTGCCTACTATCTGCCGAAGCCGACGGTGACTTTTGCTTCTCTATGGCGTCTTTGTTAAGCGTCAGAGACGCGTCCATCGTCATCGAACCGCCGGGTTGTAAGAGCTGTGTTTTTTTCTCGGATGTTGGCGTCGTCGATGTTGTCGTTTCATCACCGCCTTCATTAGTGGAAGACGTCGTCGTCGACGACGACGACGAAGACGATAAATGCTTCGTCTCTGGCGCCGCGTACAACGCCACCGCGCTCAAACTTCCACTCAACGCCGTCGCGAATAAAAAAGGCGTTCGAATATCCTCGCCACCTAACGCGTACATCGCGGAAATCAACCCCGGGCCTATGGCCGCTCCAGCCAAAGCAGCGCCTTGATGCATGTTCATTGCGTTTCCTCCATTCATCATCCCTTTGTTTTCTGTTTTCGCGATATCGCTCAAACTTACCGACGCTCCAGTCGTATACATTGAAGATCCAACTCCCGCTAAAAAGCGCGCTCCCAACAACTCGTAATAAGATCCGCTCGTAAAAGTGCTCATATTCGCCATCGTCGTAACCATCGGACCGAACCACAACAATTTCTTCCTTCCAAACTTATCCGCAAAATACCCAGCCGGCGTGTTCACGCACAATCTCGCCGCCGCGAACGCGCTGAGAATAGAACCAATCTGCGCACCCGACAGATGTAACTCGGTACTCGCAAACGACGGAATGGTAGGCGCTAAGATACCGTGTCCCATCGCGCACGCGAACGAAAGGCCGCAGATGGAGAGGATTTCCTTGTTCTCTTTGAGAAAGTCTGAAACAGGAAAAATGTGCCGAGTTCCTTCAATATGGTTCTCTGAAGGGACGATTTTCGATGACGATGATGTTGCCGTCGTCGGAGGAGGAGGTAGAGGTGACGGCGTTGGTATCTTCGGTGATTTCTTCTTCGTCTTTCGTCCTCCCGTCTTCCTCTCGTCATCATCTGCAGTCGAAGAAGAAAACAAAGCCTTTTCGACGACACCAGTCCAGAACAACAGCTCTTCTCGCTTCGTCTTCGTCTTCGCGGAGGACACCACCGCTCTGCGTAACATTTTGTTACTCGACGTAAACGACACCTCCAACACAAAACGTTTCGTTCTTCTTCATCTCGTCTCTCATCTCGTCTCTCTCTCGAAAACTCTTCTTCTGCCGCCAAAAACTCTCTCTCTCTTTCTCTCTGCGCGAAGAGTGTCTGTCTGTCTTCTCTGCGCGCGAATAGAGTGCGTGTGCTCAAAGAACCACGACAACACGCGAGAGAAAGAGAACGAGACTTTGACGACGTTTCAAAGCAGCTCTTGGGGGAAAAAAAACGTCCAAAAAGCCAAAGAAAGAAAGCAACGACGAAAAAGTAACACCACCAAACCAGAGAGAGAGAGAGAAACGAGACACACACACACACACACACGAGAGTTCATAAACTCGTATTTGAGATTTTCGTGGTGTCCTTCGCGCCACACTTTGGTTGGACGCGCGACCCTTTAGGAAACGAACGGAGAGGAAAGGAAGGAACGCGTATTGTTGTTGTTATATATATATTTACCACATACACACACACACAAAAGAGAGAGAGAGAGAAAGAGCGTAAAAGAAGACGGACCACCCGCAGACAACGGAGAGCGCGTCGTTCGTTGTTGACACATCATCATCGAAATCATTTCTCATCACCAAAAATCAGAGATGGAAAATCTCCGCATCTCTTCTTCCCCGAAGAAGAAGCAGACGACGACGACGACGAAGAAGAAGAAGAGAGACCCCCTGAGCGTGGAGATTCCAGAGACGACGACGAAAACGAACGAGGAGGATTTTGCAGGAGAAGAAGTAAAAGGAGAGACCGGTGAGACGATTCAGACGACGAACAAAACAAAGACGGTGTGGACGAAACCTCCTTCTCCCGCGCGGCAGATGGACAAGACGGACGCGTTGCTTTCGCCGACGAAAATTGAATGCGAGCAGATAGAAAAAGATAACGATGCGAAAACGATCGATGAATTACTGATGGAGAGCGATATAGCGGACGTGGATTTACCGTACGATAAGAACGATTCGGTGGCGTTTTTCGATTTAGACCACACGGTGGTGGATACGAACTCGTCGTGGTTGTGGGTGCAACACGAGGTGAACTCGGGGAGAGTCGGCGCGCACATGATATTGACGGCGATTTACTGGTTCGGGAGGTACGCTTTAGGGTACGGCGCAGGCGCGGAAAGAGCTGGGGCAGATGCCGCGGAAACGTATAAAGGCGTCCACGCGGATAAGTTGAGAGGAGACGTGGAGTCATTTTTTGACGAGGAGATGAAGCATAGAATACGACCTGGGTGCGTGCCGGTGTTGAAAGCGCATAAAAGCAGAAGTCAACGAGTGATTATGTGCACGTCAACGTGGCAGCATCCGGCGGAAACCGCGGCGAAGATGTTTGGTTTTGAAACAGAAGCGGACGACGTGATTTGTTCGCACATGCAAATGGACGAGGAAGGGGTTTTGAACGGGAAGTTGGCCAAGATTGCCTACGGCGACGAAAAATACGAACGAACGAAAGAGTGGGCGATAAAGAATAACGTGGATTTGAAAAAGTGTTATTTTTATACGGATTCGTATTCGGACGTGAAATTGATGGAGCACGTCGGGTATCCCGTGGCGGTAAATCCAGATCCGAGGTTGTTGAAACACGCGGAGAGTAGAGGGTGGGAAATAGTAGATTGGGGGGTAGCGCCGCAAAGGGCGAAGAAACCGAGGTATCACTACGGATGCTTGAACGGGGCCAGGCAGTCGTACGCGTGATAAGAGAGAGAGAGAAACTATATATTATTGTTCTACACTGTGTCGTTGTTGTTATTATTATTATTTACATATATACTAACCGTTGATTTTATTGAGTGAAGAAAGAAATTTTACCATAACTTGTGTGTCTCTAAGTTCCTCGATTTTTGGTACAGCCTCGCTTTCTCCAACCGCTTCTTCTCGCGAAGCGCGTTCTCCCGGTCGTCGTCTACACTATTATTGTTATTATTATCATTATTATTAATCACAACTCTCTCTGGAATTTCCTCAACCTCACCGAGCGGACTCTTCTTACTATTCACTTTCGGTATGAACGAACCGTATTCGTGCGTTGGCGGGAAATACCACGTTTTCCACGACGGTTGTTCCTCTTCGTCGTCGTCGTCGTCGTCGTTTTCCCCTCTATTCGATGTCGTAGTTCGCTTCGCTGCCGCCGCCGCCGCCGCCGCTTTACTCCTCAGTCGTTTCAATTCATCCACCATCTTTCTCACGTCTTCGTCTTCTTCGTCTTCTTCGTCTTCGTCTCTTTCTTCTTCTGTCTCGAGCTCCTCCTCCTCTTCCTCCTCCTCCTTCTCTTTCTGCATCTTCTTTTCCGACGACGACGAGCAACGACGAGGAGGAGGAGGAGGAAGCGGGTCTTTCAACACCTCCTCCAAACTCGACTGAAAATGTTTGTGTTTCGTCTTATTTCGCATCGCTTCCACTCGAGACTGCACGGTAACGTTGTTGTTGTTAATATTCTCACTTTTCCCACTCATCCTCCCCCTCCCCCTCTCTCTGGCGCGTTGATTTTCCTGCATCCAATACGCCTCTATCGCTCTGTTTTGGTAAAACGACGTCGTTTTCTCTTCGACGTCTTCGGAGTCGATGAATTCATTCCGCGCGTATACGAACCCCTTTTCCCCGACCAAGACGGAAGGATTGGACGGGCCTTTGTGGAGTTTCCATTTAGGTTGGTGTTGTTGCGACATTTCTCTCCCTCTGCGCTCTCTCTCTGCGCTCTCTGCTCACTCCCTCTCTCTCTTATCTGTCCGCGTTTGCGCGGGCAAAAGCGAACGACACACAAAACAAGCGGAGAATGGAATGAAGAATTTGGTGAAACTACTTGGTACTTGATATTTAATTGAATAAACTAGTAAATATAATATCGGAGAGACGATCAAACACACAGACATCAAATCAAATCGACTTGGGCTGCTCTAACTGCTCCACCCCACTTTCCTTCAACATCTCCACCATCCTATCGCACATCGCCCTGGTCTTTTTCGCGATTTGCAAACTTTTCCTCGCGTCCAACTGCGACGCCGCCAGTTGTTTCTTCAAACGCGAGATTTCGTCGTCCTCGTCGCCGCCGGCGTCGTTATCATTCGTATCGTTGGCTGCCGCTAAACTCGCCTCCAACGGCGACAAGACACCTTTTTCTCCCGCTTTCTCTTTTTCTTCTTCTTTTTCCTCCTCGTCTTCGGTGTTTGGTAATTTCATCTCTCTCTTCAAAAACGTCTCCACGAGCTGTCGTTTCCTCGCCTGTTCGATTTCCAAACTCGCTTGGACGTTAAATCCAATCTGACGGGATTTCCGCAATCGCTCCTGTAACTCCTCGGCAGAGATCGCGTTGAAATCTGCTTGGTCTGATTTCGCGGCGGTTTTTAGACGGCCGATGATTGCGTTGAATTCATTGTGAGTATTCGCATTATTCGGCTCTTGTTCTTGTTGTTGTTGTTGTTGTTGTTCGGATGACATCTTCGTGTAAATGAGTATTTGCGTGTCAAGTTTAAAGACAGTATGTTAAACGATCGCTCGCGTATTAAACGCGTCGTGGTATACCAGAGCAGCGTTAAAGGAACCCGTGCTCCAATGTGGGAATTCCAACGTAGTATTAAGTATATCTCGAGTCGTGTGTATGCACTCAAGAATATGAATGGTTTTCCCTTTTATCCAATGAGGACTTTGGGAAAAAATACGCGAGAAAATTTTGTATCTAAAAACTCTTCACTTATCGTACATGCACAGTTGTTGTTCTCGTTCAAACGCGGGGCCTGTCTTTCTCTCGTTAAAGCGCGCGACGGTTTTGAAACTCGTCGTCATCTCTTTAGCCGCAGCCGCTTCTTCTTCTTCTTCTTCTTTGGCTTCTTCTTCTCCGTCAAAGGCGAATTTTTCGGACGCGACTTGTGGGGCTGCTCCGGTAGGGGACTTGGTCAGTAAGAATACTAACAACAATACCAACAGCGGGACATCGAGAGTTTCGAGAAGCTCTGGAAGAATTATACCTCGCGGGATGGCTTGGCGATCGCACGGGACCGATAACGATTCTCTCGTGAACGCTTTGGTGCGTAACAGAGTGTTGAAAACGAGGAAAGTCATCGATGCCATGCGAAGGGTAGATCGAGGGAACTATTGCGTACCGTTTTCCGGACAGTCGGCGTACGAGGACCATCCGCTGCCGATTGGCTCGAACGCGACGATTAGCGCGCCGCATATGCACGCGGCGTGTTTGGAATTGGTACACGATCGAGTGACGGAAAACGCGAGAGTTTTGGACGTTGGAAGCGGATCCGGGTACCTCACTTCGTGTTTCGCGGCTATGCTCGATCAGCACGACTCGTACGCCGCGGGTTCTATTCGCGCGGAAGAGGTGGAGGATAGACGGCCGGGCTTATCAGATACGAAATACCCAATCGTCGTTGGCGTGGAACACATCAAAGATCTCGTGGATTTCTCCATCGAAAATACCAAAAAGGACGGTAAAGGCAAGTACTTGCAAGGCCCGGAACCTCTCGTCGTCTTAAAAGTCGCCGACGGTCGCGAAGGGTACCCCCCGTACGCGCCGTACGACGTCATCCACGTCGGCGCCGCTTCGCCGGAAAAACCGACAAAACTTCTCAAACAACTCGCAAACGGCGGAAGATTGGTGTGCCCGGTCGGAAGAGGTTGGCAATCTTTGCGCGTCTACGACAAAGACGATAAAGGTCGCGTCACCGAGTTTGACGCGATGGGCGTCACGTACGTTCCGCTCACTGGCGCGAAAGAACAAATGGGTCGCGCGTCCGCGTCGTCAGGGAGTTTTTGGTAAGCCTAAATAAAGTTTCTACAAAAACGAATGAGAGAGAGAGAGACATAGACACAGACGCGAGCGAGCGCATGTCGTTTTGTTGGTTCATTCCTTCAACAAGAGAGATCTTTTCAAATTTTTCTCACAAATCCACATCCACGAAAGACACGCGCGTAAACACACTCATAAAGCATGTCCGCACTGACCGTTTCGCTGTTGAGCGGCCGCGGCGTCAGCACGAAATCACGCACCTCCAACGATTCGTCTTCCTCGGTTTCGATGAGGAAGCATTACCAGCGTCGTAGCTCTCTTCATCATCCGACGACGACGAAAAATCATCATCCTCGCGCGACACCCGATCGAAATTGGATTAAGAACAACAACAAGAACAGCGCAAACAACGTACAAAAGTCCTCGAAGGTACGCTCAAACTCCCCCTCGTTTGGTGGTTCCTCCGTTTTGGAGGACTTTGACGGACAGAAACCGGAAATTGCGACGACGACGAGGAGGAGTAGCACCGTGAATAATCCTTTGCGAGAATCGAAATCGAGAGCAGAAAACGCGATGCGAGCGAGACAGTTTTTTAACAACAAACAGTCCTCCTCGTACGCGAACGGAGGGAGCGCGGCATTTGGGAGCATGGTTCCCGAGGACGAAGAAGCGAGCACGAGCGGGCAACAAGAATTACAACAACAACAACAACAACAACAACTAGAAAAACAAGAAAGAGAAGAGCAAATGTCCGACATCAAGAAGCGCATGATGGTGGCGTTGGAGTGCGAGCGTCAGGATCTCGCGGATGGGTCTGTTTTATTCAGCTTCTCGGAGAAACCGTTAACGAGGCAACAGAAAGCCGCCTTGGCGGCGGAGGAAGAGAAATTGCAAATCACTTCCAGCGATTTTGAACGCCAGCCAAATTTTATCGAGCGGTGGTTCATGACTGTCCGCTTCCAAGCCGCCACCGTCTCCGTAGAAAAAGCGTTCTTCTTCGTCCTCTTGACGCCGTTTCGAATGGTATTCTGGACGTTCGCGTACGCGATGCGTTTGCTCTTCTGGATCGTCACCGGAAGATTCTCCAACTTGCTCTTCAGCTTGAACAAAGGTAAACGAAGAGCCTCGAAGCAGTTAGCGGCGAACTATTCGCAAATGGAAATCGAAAAGCAAAGGAAGGAAAAGATGGAACGAGAGAGAGCGTTTGTCGAGGGGAGCGCGAAAGTCGCCAGGGAGCGGTTGCAGCTGTGACCACGAAAGGCTGACAATTATTACGGGTTTGGTGAAAACTCTGCTTTATTTTAATCGAAAAAGAAGACGCGCGTTTGTAATCTCATCATCTTCGCTATACTAATACTGTATTTGCGTTGATCGCTTTCATCTCAAGCTCTTTCGCTCGCCTTCTTCTCCTCACAACGAGTTCGTTATTTTTCCTCAGAAGAACATTCTTCCATTCATTCATCAGCGCGATACTTTTAAAATACAAAGAAGAACCATTCGTATCGCGCGATAAAAACGGAAGAGTTTACGATGAATTCGCAAACGAAGCCGGAAATTGGTCGCAAGAAGCCGCAAAAGCCGAAGAAAGCGACGTTTACGAAAGGATGCGCAGTTTCCTCAGGAGGAGGAGGAGGCACCATCGAAATCATGAATAAAGCGGTAAAGATGATGATGAATGAGGGTTTGAACGAGGACGAGATGAAGAAGACAAAGAATAAATCGAGTAAAACGAACAACGATGAAAACGACGAGACGATTGCGTTGCGCGGGTGGCGAGGAGATGAGAAAGAGGATGATGATTTCGAGACGGATGGATTAGGTATAATTCCATCTTCTTCTTCGAGGAGAACAACAACGCCTTCTTTGGCGAAGACGATAAACGACGCGGTGTCGGACGTGGCGACTTTAGACGCGGACGAGACGGTGCAAGAGAGAATGGCGAAGCAGGTGAGAGATATGCGAGAGAAAAAGAAGAAGAAAGCAAAGGAGACGACGACGACGAGCGGTCGTGATGATCGAATGAAGGCGGAAGAGGACGAGCGGAACGCGGCGGACTTGTCCAAGGCGAGCGTACACGCCGTGCCGAGAGGTTTGATGAGTAGCAGTAGTAACAAGAGTGGCGATGTGAGCAGGGGTAGTTCGAGCGTGGACGCGGTTGAGTTGATTAAGAAACACGAGAAACACGCGAAGAAGGCCTTTCGGCAGGCGGAAAGAGAACGCGAGCAGGCGCAGAAACGCTTGAAGAAGGTGAGGGAGAAGAAAAATCGAGAGAGGCGAGTATTCGATCGAGCGGTGGAGAAGGGGTTTTCGGAGAAGTGGGTGCAGAAAGCGATGGAGGCGCATCCCGAAGAGCTGAGCGACGATGAACAGGAAGAGGAAGATGAAGAGGACGAGGAGGACGAGAAAGCGAAGAAAATGAGACAAGCTTTACGCGCGCAAAAAATTAAGGTGTCGCAAACGAAGCGGTTTGCGCACGTGTTGGATTTTTTGTGTCTCAGCGTACCTCGAGAGGAAATGCCAGCTGCGTTTGCCGCATTACTCGATGCGAAATCCGAGAGACAACACAGCAAGATTATTCCGACGCCTTTACACGTGAACGCGAGAAATTTAAACAACGTCGTCGATCGATCAAACGAATACAACGGGGAAGTCATGGTGGATGATCCCACCGTGAAATTATTCCAAAGAGCCATGGCAAAACGGTGCGAAAACTCTGGATTTGGCACCGCGGAGTCCATGTTAGCCTTAGAAAAAAGCGGATGGATAGAGGAAGACGCGTTTTTAGATTTATTGAGGTCTTTACAGCCTCCGCACGAGAGCACAGCTGTAATCAAAGAAGAACTCGAAAGCGTGCAAGATTTACGAAGCGAAGAGAAAGCTGCGTTGGAATCCATCGAAGGCGAGGAGAACTTCAAAATTAGTAACGATAGACCGCACGACGTCCACGTGGAAACGTGGACAATAGCGATAGCGATAGAAAATGACGACGAGAAAAACAGCGAGGAACTTGTGGAAGAGAGCGAGAGGATCAAAATCCCAAACGCCGAGCTTGACGTTTACTTTCCGGAGAACAGTCGATACCCGTTCGAACCGGCTATTTGCGAGTGTCGCCATTCATATTTACCGAACGAGGCCAAGAGAGCGATCAATTCTGCTCTCGCGTCGATTGCGACGGCAAAAGTTATCGAAAACAGAGGTGAACCGGTGATTTACGACTTATGCTCGTGGTTGAGAGAACACCTATTTGCGATTTTGAAAGCAAAATGTCCGGGTAAGTTTAAACGAGCGAAACGAGGTTCAAGATTGATAGTCGCGTCCAAGAGTACTAATGGCAATAATGGAGAGAGTGAGGATGTTCCTTTTCGCTTGACCGGTCGTGGTGCGCACATACAACGCACGTACGCTCGCTTAGAAAATACCGAGAGGGAAGAGGAGGAAAAAGAAAAGGAACGATTACAACGCATCGCCTATTGCGCGGAGCTCATGAAGAAGGAAAAAATGAAAGAGGAGGAGGAAGAAGAGAAAAAACTTTGTGTTCCTGCGATAGCTTCAACTGTTCCACAAACCATGGACGAGAGATTAGAACGGTGGGAGCGAGAACATGAGAAGAGAAAAATACTCGCTAAAGACGCGGTTCGAGTCGATTTGTCATCCGCGTCCGATTTGAACGCCGTATCGATGTTGAAGAAGAAGAAAAAGAAGAAAATCGTCCCGAACGCGGCAAAGAAAGCTGAAGAAGCGGCCGCTGCAGAAGAAGCGGCTTTAGCTGCCGCCGCGAAAGAAAGAGCGAAACGCGAAGAAATGTTGAGGAAACAAAAGGAACGAGAAGAGGAAGAAGAAGAAGAAGAACAGCAACAAAAGGCGACGAAACCAATAATAAAGAAAACGTCGTGGCTTGCCAAGAAAATTAAGCAAACGCAACACGACGCTCGCGAGGCCGCTTCAGACGACGTGATGGAAAACGAGGAAAATGAAGAAGATATGGACGAAATCGCTTCGGCTATTGTCGATAAAGTCTCCCTCGCCGCGAAGAAAGACTCGGCTCAAGAAAAAGCCGAAAGAGAGAAACGGGATAGGGAAATATCCAACGCGCTTCACGAAAAAGAGCTCGCGAAGAGATCGTCCATGAAGTGGAAACAGATGCAAAAGATTCGCGAAAACCTACCGGCGAGAAAAGCTCGATCGGAAGTTATTTCAGCCGTGAAACGGTCGCGCGCGTGCGTCATTTCGGGCGCAACCGGGTGTGGTAAAACTACGCAAGTGCCGCAGTTCATCTACGAAAACGCCACACTTGACGAAAGAAACGGTGCAAACACATCAATCATCATCACGCAGCCGCGGAGAATCAGCGCCATCGCCGTCGCGGAACGCGTTGCGGACGAACGTGACGAACAGATTGGTGATACCGTGGGCTATTCAATTCGTCTGGAGTCTCGACAGAGCGCCAAGACGCGAATGTTATTTTGCACGACGGGTGTTCTGTTGAGGCGTTTACAACAAGATCCAAACTTGACCGGCATCTCGCACGTCGTCGTCGATGAAGTCCACGAGAGAGATGCACTTTCGGATTTCCTTCTCGTTATTTTACGAGACGTGGCATCTCGACGAGACGATTTTCATCTAGTCGCGATGTCCGCGACTGTCGACGCGGATTTGTTTGGGAATTACTTCAGACAAGTCGTCCCTGGTGAAATTCCAAGCGTCGCGATGCAAGGCAAAACGTTCCCAGTGGAAGAGTATCGATTGGAAGATGCCATCGAAGCGTGCGGGTACGTATGCGAACCAAACTCTGAATTTTCAATTTCAGGACAACAAGCGAAGAAGAAAGGCGCTTCGGGAGGAGGTAATCGCAGGTCAAAGCAAATGGCGGCACTCGCCGACGCCGCGGGAAGTTTCGTCGATGAATCAATAATAACAGATGAAACGAGGAAATATTACTGCGAATACGACGAAAGCACGATGCGTCAGTTGCAGATTGTCGACGAGAATTGCGTGAACTTGGATTTAATCGAACAGCTCGTCACGCACATCGCCGAAGATTACGAGGAAGGCGCTATTCTAGTCTTTCTACCGGGGATGGGCGAGATTAAAGCGTTGCACGATCGCTTGCGCGCGTCGCTATATGAAAGCGAGCACCGCGCTCCAAGCTCGGTTCGAACCGAGGACGACGACGACGACGATAAAAAGAAGAATTCGCCACCAAGGTATTTACTCGTACCTTTGCATTCCACGCTGACCGCGGAGGAGCAAAAAAGAGCTTTTTCGAAACCGGCACCGGGTGTTCGAAAAGTTGTCATGTCCACGAACATCGCCGAAACGTCAATTACAATCGACGATTGCGTGTACGTCATCGACGCCGGTAAAGTGCGAGAGACTCGATTCAACGCGAAGACGCGCACGTCGTCGTTGGAAACCGCGTGGGTTTCCAGAGCTTCGGCGAAGCAGAGAAGGGGTCGAGCCGGAAGAGTCAAACCCGGCTATTGTTTCCACTTGTATTCCTCGAAAACAGAAGCGGAAGTTTTGGAGGATTTCGCAATCCCGGAAATTTCCCGCGCGCCTTTGGACGCGTTGGTTTTGCAGATTTACTCCTTGGGATTTACCGACCCGAGAGCTTTCCTATCGAAATGCATAGAACCGCCGTCTAAAATGGCCATCAGCTCTGCGATGACAGCTCTGAAAGAAATCGACGTCATCGACGATCGCGAAAATGTCACGCCATTAGGAGTCCATCTCGGCGGGTTACCCGTGGACGCGAGACTCGGTAAAATGCTCGTCTATGCGTGCGCGTTCGGCGTATTAGATCCCATTCTTACCATTGCCGCGTGCGTAGGATTCAAATCGCCGTTTATTTCACCGATGGATAAACGAGACGAAGCCGACGCGGCGAAGAAAAAAATGAGTCTCCCGGACGGTTCGAGCGATCACTTGACGTTGGTGAAAGCCTTCGCCGGTTGGCTCGAGGCGAAGAAAAAGTTTGGCGCTTCAGGGGAGAAAAAGTATTGCGGCACGCACTTCTTATCGGCGGTAAGTTTGCGGCAGATTGCGGATGTGCGGAAACAGTATTGCGAATTACTCGACGAAATGGGTTTCTTACACCAGGCGGCGCGAACGGACGTAACTACCACCAACCGTCGTCAACGCACCGAAGCCGCGCTCCGCGAAGCCTCGTGCAACGCCTCCAACGAAACGCTCGTTCGTGCGGTCGTCTGCGGCGGCTTATACCCTAACGTCGCCATCTCCGACGACTTACATGCGGCCAAATCCGTCCAACTTCCATATCAAACTGTCAAAGTCCGAACGAAACGAGACGCGTCCGACGACGTCTACATGCACCCGTCCTCCGTCTGCGCCGGCTACGCGTCTTCCTCAAAACCATACCTCCTCTACCACGAAATCATGAAAACCGGCAAAACTTACATCCGCGACGCCACCGCCATCGGTGCGTTCCCGTTGCTCCTCTTCGGAGGTAAAATCAAAGTCGAGCACGAAAAGTTCCGCGCGAGCTGCGACAACTGGATTAAGTTCCGCGCGGCGCCGAGAGTCGCGGTTTTGTTCAAATCCTTGCGAGAAGAGTTGGAAGACGTCTTGCTGCGGAAGATTGCTGATCCAGGTTTGAACGTCGTTCGCGAATCCGAAGGCTTGGTCGATACCATCGTGGAAGTTTTAGAGAGCGAACATGCTACGAATACGAGTAATACTACTACCGCGGAAGACGAGGACGTCGACGAGAACGCCGAGAGAAAGCGAGAGTATTAATATAGTGCGCTCAATCGAAAAGTATAAGCAAAGCAACATCCGCACAACACAGAGAGCATCATCCGTTAGAGATAAAATAGAATAGGTGAATTTAGAATCAGAACTCGAACGAGAACTCGAGCAGAACTCGAAAAGTACGCAAAGCAACATCCGCACAAAACAGAGCATCAGTTGTTATAGATAATACATAGGTGAATGTAGAGGAAAGAACAATGCTCTCTTCTCTCCTTCGTCGTAATACTACTAATCGAGCATCAGTTCTTTTGCACAGAGCGTTGCTGGTGTCGTCTTCTCCGACGATGATGATTTTTCCCCCGCTTTCTTTACCTAATGCATCAGCTTTGTCCTCGCCGTTTTCACGCGGCAGAAGGTCGATATCCACCACCAAAGACGAAGACAATAAAGAAAGACGAAGAAAAGCGGAAGAAATCGCGGAACGAGACGTTAAAAAATGGTCCTCGCCGCTCTTCGCACACGTGGAAGTGGACGTAGAAACACACAAAAATCGAACGTTTTCGAGAGCGGAAAATGGCATTTTCGTCCTTTGCGTCTTCTGTCTCTTCGCGTATTTCGGCAACTTTGCAATGCAAAGCGCGAAAAAGAAAGAGGAGAAGAAAAGAGTAGTAAAGGAAAAGAGAGAAAAGAGAGCGCTGGAAGCGTTCAGGCAAGAGAAGAATGGTTTAGGTGGTGCCTTGAGGAAAAATGGTGGCGGCGGCGACGCCCCCGGCGCTTCGTCCTCGCGGCTTCTTCGTCCTCCGAGCGAGGACGAAGACGACGACGACGACGATCCGTTCGAAGGTTTAACGCCGGATGAAATCGTCCAGTTGAAAGAATCAGTCGAAAGAGAATAGAGTTAGTTTTGAATAATAGCAATAGGAGTTAGAAGAGAGGATGATGTGATGTCGGATCACGACGCGTTTTAGAGTATCTTTAGTTGCACCAAAATCCACACAGATAACACACGCACGAATCAATATGTTTGCCAAAACGTCCTCCTTTGTCACTCCTATCACGAATATCGAGAGGCGACATGCGTCAAAAACAGCATCACCGCGGAGTCATCGTCATCGTCATCGAATACTCACCGAGAGTTTGGCGAGCATCGTCATCGAACCTCAAACCAAAATCCAATTTCCGGAGACGTCGAACGCTCTGAAACTCCTCGGCGTGGGTGTTCGAGAAAAGAAAATCGCGATATTGAATGTCAAAGTGTACGCGGTTGGAATGTACGCGGACGAGACGAAAATGAATAGCATTAAGAAGGACGCAATAAACGACGACGAGGGGTTGTTACTCTTGAACGGAAACTTCGAGAAGGAGATTGTAATCAAACTGAACATGAGCGTAAACGAGAAAGATTTTTTCAAGGCTTTGGAGGAGGCTTTGGTGCCGAGAATATCGCGGATCGCGACGGACATGGCGACGAGAGAAGACGACGAAGGAAACTTCATGACAACAACCGCGGAGTATTCAGAAGAGTGCGAGGAGCGAGCTTTGGAAGAAATGGAGATGATTCGCGATGGTTTGGGCAAAGGAGGCAAACTCGAGAAGGGCGCTCAAATTTCGTTTACGTTTCTCGAAACCGGCGGGGAGGTGGCGATGGTCATGAAGAGTTCTTTGTCCTCCGGGACAGAGATCGCGTTTAAGAGTTACGAGTTAGCCAAGGCTTTGTTGGACGTGTACGTGGGGGACGATCCAATTTCGGTGGAGGCAAAGAAAGCATTCGAGGCTGGCTGTTGAAGAAGCGTTCTATCTACGAGGAAATATATCATCTGTGCTAAAAGAGTTTTAAATTATGATAGTATACAATTCTAATAGGGGTAGCTACTTCATTAATATTCGTCTAACAGTTTTCTAAGCGTCGCGGAGACTTGTTTTGGGTCGGCTCTGCCTCGCGTGCGTTTCATGACTTCGCCGACGAAAGCGCCAAAGACTTTCGGATTTTTCTTTATCGCTTCGCGTTCTTCCGCGAGGTCTTGGACGACGCTTTGGCACGTCGCGTCTAAATTTTGCTCGCCTTCTTCGTCTGCGCTTCCGATGGATTTTTCTTTCGTTGGATTCTCTTTCCCGCTATCGTTGTTGTTCTGTATGAGCGATCCGCCGAGCTCTTGCTCGAGGATTTCATCGATCGAACGCGAATCGTTTCGAGCTAATAATTTAATCACGTCCTTCGCCATGCGACCCGAAATAGTTTTGTGCACTCTCAGCGACTTCAACACGTCGCGCACGCGCTCGGGGTGTAAATTCGTTTTCGATTCAATGCCTAAAAACGGTGGTTTCCCTTTGGTACCCACCCCGGCGTCTCGCAACGCGCCGACAATTTCAACGCACACAAAATTTGCGACGCTCTTCGCGTCCTCTTTTGATAGAGAAGGAAAGACGGAGGCATCAATGACGCACAGAGATACGATATCGTCGAAATATTTCACCGAGGACGGATGCAAAGAGAGAAACTTCGCGTGCTCTTCGGAAACGCCGAGGTTTTTCAACCTCTCCAGCGCCGCTTTCGGCATTTCTCGAACCGAATTTCTCGCGAGCTCAATTTCCTCGTCCGTTAATACGATGGGCAAAACGTCTGGTTCTCTCATGAATCGATAATCCAACAGAGATTCTTTCGATCGCAAAACGATCGTTTTGTTCAACTTTTCGTCCCACGACCGCGTTTCTCGCTCAACTTTCTCCGCGCCGACGACGCCGTCTAAATACCTACCGTGTCTCTCCTTTTCGTACTTGATTGCGTTTCGAATCGACCGTAAACTGTTCAGATTTTTAATTTCCGTGCGTTCCGATGATACACTAGTACTTTTAGTAGTAGCATCATCATCGTTACTGTCGGGGTCGTTTCTTCTTCTTCTCACCGACACGTTCACGTCAACCCGAATCGATCCGTCTTCCATGTTTGCGTCTGAAATTTCTAAATATCTCGCCATCTGAATAACATCAGAAACCGTTTCTACCGCGTGCTCTTCGCTTCTGATATCCGGTTTGGTCACTATTTCCAACAACGTCGCTCCAGCTCTGGATAAATCGACGACATTCGAAGACTTTTCGGAAGAAGAAGAAGAAGAAGACAAAGAAGACAAAGTCTTCCCAGTATCCATCTCCAGTTGCACCCGCTCCACCCTCACGTTTTCGTTAATCCTCCCACCGGTCAAAATCGGTTTCCGGTGTTGCGTGATCTGATACCCGTGCGGTAAATCTCCGTAAAAATAGTGTTTCCTATCAAACTCGGAGACTTTCTCGCACGTCGCGTGTAACGCCGTCGCGAGTTTCAACGCGCATTGCACCGCAGCTTCGTTCACCGGAGACGGTAACGTGCCAGGTTCCGCTCTGTCGAACGCGTGGACGACAGGAGAACCACTTGCAGAACCACCAGCTCCTACTCTTAAAACAGAACCAGGGGAGAATAGCTTTGTTTTCAACGAGGTCAGTTGGAGGTGTATTTCCAATCCAACCACCACGCCCTCCTCCTCGTGTGCTCCTCTTCTTCTCAGGGGATTTTTTACATCATCATCATCATCATCATCATCATCATCGCGAGCGTTTGATGTTGTTCTTAACGAACGACTCAAAAACCCTTTAAAGGGCGTCGTTTGCCGACGAAAGAATACGAACGATGATGATTCCAAACTTCCTCCTCCTACTGCTTTGTCTTCTTTACCACCACCGAGACTTTTGAGAAGACGAAGACGAGAAGCGCTCCTCATGCGTCGTAATAGTAATGCAAAGTAGACACAGAAAGAAAGGAAAACTTCATTTATTTTAAGTTTTGTATTTGTGTATGTAAACTTGCTGTTAAGCTATTAATGATGTTGAGTGCGCTTGTGCGTTTTCAAAACATCAGATCGACGAAAAGCTTTATCGCACACATCGCACTCATACGGTTTCTCATTCGTGTGAATACGCTTGTGCCTTTTCAAATCACTAGATGTACGAAAACGCTTCTCGCACACATCGCATTCGTACGGTTTCTCCTTCGTGTGAATACGCATGTGGACTTTCAAATAACCAGATTGACGAAAACGCTTCTCGCACACATCACATTCATACGGCCTCTCGTTCGTGTGAATGCGCATATGCTTTGTCAAATTACTAGATTGACTAAAACGCTTCTCGCAAACATCGCATTCGTACGGTTTCTCTTTCGTGTGCGTACGCATGTGTGTGGCCAAATGTGACGGAGATTGAAACACCTTCTCGCAAACCTCGCACTCGTGCCCTCTCTTTCTCTTCACTCCTTTAGTAATAGCAGTCTCTTCTTTTCGTATCTGATTTTGCTCCACGACATCGTCACGCGGCACGCACATGAGAATCCTCCGCAATTGCTCTACGTCGTCGTCTTCTCCCTCTTCTCCCTCTTCTTCTTCTTCTTCTTCTTCTTTTCGTATCTGACGATGATTCACCTCGAGATCATCCTCCTCGTCAGGAATCCTCGAACACAACACCAAAGGTTCTTCTTTCTCTTCTTTCTCTCCCTTCAAAACCGTCCTCGCGTTCACCGCTCTTTTCGGATGTGGATTCTTTCTTCGCCTCATATAATAATTACACTTCTTCTTCTCGTTGTTGTTGTTATTATTTTCACGAGAGGTACATTCAACCTCGCATGTGGTTTAACGAAGAAGAAGAAGAAGAAGAAGAAGAAGAAGAAAAAAAAGGAGAAACTGTACATTTAGGGTTTACGTGAAAAATTCAAATTTTGGGGTGACAGCTTTCTTTCTAACGGACTCATTTCTTCACAGTAGTGCTCTTTTCCCTGTTGCTCTCTACACACACGCGCACACATCATGGCTTCCTTCCTCTTAAATTCTCTCCCCGCGACGACGAGAGGCGCCCCACGTTTTGCAACAAAAAGTGGTGGGAGTCGAAGAGGACGAGTTGTATCTCGATCATCATCATCATCATCACAAAATTCGTCGTCAAAATCGTCAACGTTTTTTACCGAACACATTAACGACGACTTTGACGGTTCGTCAACCACGATAACGAGTCGCGATGATGAACGACAACAACAACAACAACAAAGAAGGCAATTCCTCCCACCGAAAGAAGTTTTGCAATCCATTTACGTCCCGGAATCTCTGGCGGAAATAAGAGCGTACGTGAGATGGGAAGAGTTCGGGAAACCGGAAGAAACGACGGCGGAATGGCAAGCGAGCGAATATAAAAACGCAGTTTTGGATTTGAAACTCGATTTACTCTCCGGGATGACTCTGAACGATATTCGACGCAGATACGGCGTCGAACCGGTGGACGGAGACGACGACGAGTTACCCATGTTTACCATGGACGAAGAGCTGGAGAAACGGATGAAGTTGGCAGAGGCGATGACGAGAGTCGAGAAGGTTGGGAAGATGAGTCTCGTGGAGGAGGATTCCGCGAGTCCGGTCAGGTACGGGGACGCGATGGTGGACTCGTCGTCGTCGTCTGTGGTGGATGAGTTCATCAAGCCGTTACCTACTTCTCCTTTATCATCATCAGTTATTGACCACGTTGTTTCTGCGGAAGAGATGACGGAAGAGGAGCGCGAGATGATGGAGGAGGAAGCGACGGTGGTCGACCGAGCGGCTCTGTCCATCGAATACGAAGCAGAGGACGAAGAAGAAGAGGAGAGAGCGGTGTTGACGGAAGCCGAGGAGGACTTTTTACAAGAGTTGCAAGCGTCGACGACGTTTGATGCGGACGATTTTCTTCCGATGACGGAGGAGGAGAAGAAGAAGAAGAGCGAAGAAGAAGAGAAAAACTTGGGTGTTTTAGCAGAAGACGAAGAAGAAAAAGTAGAAGAAGAAAAGAAGCGCCAAAAAGCCATCGCGAGCGAGCTCGTGTTGAACTTGAAGGTGGAAGTGGACAAGTACAAGCAATCCGCGGAATCGCTCAAAACGCAAATGCTCGAAGCGACGGAGAAAGCGGAAAAGGCTTCTTCTGAGTTTGATTCCATGAAGGAGCAAAGAAACCGATTGGCGCGAGAATTATCCGAACTCGAACTCGAAACCGCCGCGAAAGACGACGAGATTAAAGAGCTGAACGAGTTTCTCGTGTCTTCAGAAAAAGACTTCGAGCAATCCAAAATGGAAGAACTTCAAAGTTTGCGCGAGTCTTTGGAGCAAATGAAGGAGGAGAAGAAAGCGGCGGAGGTTTTAGCGAGAGCGTATAAGCAAGATTTCGTCCAAGAAAGAGAACTGAACGCAAAGTTCCGCGAGGAGAAGAACCAGATGATGGAGGAAAAGACAAAGAGCGAACGAGAATTGCGAGCGGCTGCGAATGAATCCGAAATGAAGCTTTCCGCGGCGATGCGCGAGAACGCCGAGTTGAAGAAAATCTGGGATAGCGACCGCAAAGTTATTGAGATTTTGACCAAAAAATTGGACGAAATGTCCGAGAAGCCCGGGTTGGGCGCCGCCATCGTCAACACCTACTCCACCGTCAAAACGGTCATTCCAAAGTACTCCTCGGTCATTGCGAGCACGACCATGAACACGACCAAAGGTGTAGTTTCCAAAACGACGGATATTTCCGGTAAATTCTTCTCCGCCGTGAAGACAAAACTCGAGAAAATCAAAGAGGACGAGTTGGCGCTCATGGACGAAGAGGAAGACGACGACGAATTCGAAGACAGCGACGTTCGAACGGGCATTTTTTTGTGAATAGGTAGAGAGCTGCGCGCCACTACCAGTACTACTATTATCTCCCAAACGCGTATTCTTTTGAGAAGAAAATACGTTTATTTTATTACAAAGAAAAAGAACTTACGACGACGAGGTACCTCCCGGTACCTCTGTACGTAGAAGGTAAAACTTCTCCTTTTTTATTAAAATGTTACACTACTACTCGAGACTACATACTACTACTACTAAACTACGCACTACTACTACCTAAAACATAAGAAGCGCCTTTTCGCGATGAAATCAAATCTAAACTCGTATCGTCTGAAACGCCTCGACGACGGACCTCTCGTACTCCGTTTTCAGCGGATCGAATCCGCACGCTTTCAAACTCGCCTCCTTCTTCGCCTTCTTCCCTTCCTCCGTCGTCTCGTCGTACTCGGTGTATTCCGCGACAAACGAATGTCCACTCGCACCACCACCACCACCACCTTCCGGCTGATAGTCCATCATCATTCGCAACATCTCCTCGTCCTCCGCCTCTTTCGCATCACCAACGCCTCCTCCTCCACCCCCAAACACCACGTTAAATTTCTCCGGGCAGCTCACTCTGTCCTCCTCCATATTCCTCTCTTTCCTCTCTTTAATCTCTTTCGCATGTTCTCGTTTCTCTTTTTGTAAAATCTTCTCCGTTTCCGTCGCGCTCGCGATGCCTTCGATCGCGTTGAATACGATCTCTTCCACGTGTTCTAAATAGTCGTTGTACTTCGCCTCGTTCGGGAAATCGGATCGTCGTTTGTTAAAGACGGAGAGGACTTTTTGACGCAGTTTCACGTCCGAGGAGATGGTTTGCGGGATGAAGCATTTAATAACACCACCACTGTTCGTCGTCGTCATGTTCTTCTTCGCCGTTTTGTTTGATGATTGAGCCTCTCTCTCTCTCTCTTTAAAGCGCTCTTTTCTGTGGTGAAATTGGAAGCGAAAATCGCCATTTTTAGCGAAGATAAAAGCGCGTTAAAGAGAACACATAAATTAAACGAAGAAGACGAATAATGTCAACGACGAACCGCTTAAACGTGGTCCCAACGGTCACGGTCCTCGCCGTGGTCAAAAACCGCCTCATCGGCGCCCAACGCGGGTATAAACTGCTCAAGAAAAAAGCCGACGCCTTGTCTCTCCGCTATCGACAAATCCTAAAGAAGATCGTCCAAACGAAACTCTCCATGGGCGAGAACATGAAATCCGCGTCGTTCGCGTGGACGGAAGCGAAATACGTCGGTGGAGACGGGATTAAACACACGGTTTTAGATTCCGTGGACGGGAAAGCGGAGATTCGAGTGCGAGCGTACGCGGATAACGTCGCCGGGGTGAAGATTCCGAAGTTTAACGCCTGCGGGAGTGGGAGCTTGATAGGAGCGAGCGGAGGAGGATCGGGCGAAACAGGAACGACGACGGCGACGACGGAGAGTAAGAGCGAATTGACCGGGTTAGGAAGAGGCGGGAAACAGATTCAAAAGTGTAAAAAAGCGTACAAAGAGGCGTTGCAAACGCTCGTGGAACTCGCGAGTTTACAGACGGCGTTTTTAACGCTCGATCAGGCGATTAAAACGACCAACAGACGCGTAAACGCGTTGGAGAACGTAGTCACGCCGAGGTTGGAGAATACGGTGAGTTACATTAAAGGGGAGTTGGACGAGTTGGAGAGAGAGGAATTTTTTCGGTTGAAGAAAGTGCAAGCGAAGAAGAAGAAAGACGCGAAGGAGAGAGAGGAGAAGGAGGAATCGCTGAGTAAAGGAGAAGGGGTGGTCAAAGGCGAAGGCGGGAGCGGCGCCGGTCCGGTTGGGAATTTGATCGATTTCGCCAACGAAAAGGACGAGGATTTGTTGTTTTAGTTCGAGAGACGACGAAAAGGGGGAGATTTGTTTTTAAGTAGATATATAATAATAGCGCACGTATAACTTTGTAAAACACATTTAGAGATAAAAACAGACATCGTAAAAAACGTAAACGTGCGAATATCACGGCGCTGTATGCTAGTAAATACTATAATTTTATTCTATTCTAATCGTCGCTCAAATCTTCTAACCATTTCTTATAATCCGGTGGATTCGGTAATTCGGACTCGACCAACTCCTCCATTGGAAACCTTAATATAGCCGCCACTCCAGTCAATTGTTTCAACCTCTCCCCACTTTCGTGACCGGTTGAAAACACCCTCGCGCTGCCGAAACCGGAATTTTCCACGTCCTCGCGAACTTTCGTCCATAACTTTCTTTCGATTGGATCTTTCGTGCGAAATACATCGTCTGATAAGAGCAACATCTTAATCGCGCCTTCTTTGAACGCTTTCAGCACGTGCGACGGCCCATACAAAGCTTTATACTTCTCAATTTCCGCGTATAATTGTTCGAGCACGTCCGCGTCGAGCGTTTCCGCGGCGGCGCCAACCGCTTTGCGCGTGGACGGGTCTTTTAGCGCTTCCAAAAGCGCGCCCACGTGCGCGCTCGACGCTCGAACGTTCTTCACTAATACGCAATCGAACGATGACTTCAACCAACTCTCGAAGGTTTTGCCAGAATACAATTTTTGCGAGCGTTCGTTGAGCTTTTGCAAAATATTCTCCTTCCCAAAGCCAGGGCCTGCGATGACGAAACAGTTTGGGCAATTTTCCAGGAAATGTTTCTTCTTCTTCTTCTCGTCGGTTGTCGCTGCTGCCGCTGACAACGACGACGACGCGTGACCACTTCCGCTGCCTAATACTGCGTCGCAAATATCCTCGTAAAATTTACCCAACTGTTTTTCGTGCCCAACTACCGCCCCTACCCCTTTCTTCTTCGGTATCGATCTTTCAATCTTCGCGACTACCGTCGTCCGAGCGCCGCCGCACAACACTATGCGACACTCACCTACATCCGATATCAACATCGCTACAATCGTCGCTTGCACGTTCGGTTCTAAAGCTTTTCGAAACCGTCTCACGTCTTCCCCGTCCCACTCGCTCTTCTCGATCGTCACCGCTTTATGCGTCGTCAACTCCAACGTATGCATCGCGCCTTGCTTTACGTATTCGCTCACCGTTTGGTTCCGTCCCGAAACCCTCACGAGACTCAAATCTGGATCCCAATCGATGCTCGTCACTTTCACGCCTAAGTTTAGTTTAATAACTTTCGACGAGGTATCTCTCACGTTCGCCCCGGAAGATTCCATCTCGGACGCTTTCACTTTCCTCGTCGCCGTCGCGTGGACGATATCGTCCACCTTGAGCAAATTGTACACATCCCACATGTCGTCCTCGGTTTCCGGGGTACATTTCACCGAACCTTTGCCGTCTCGTTCAAACTTTTCGTGGATGAGTTTCATGAAATGAATGCGGTTGTTACTTCTTTCCCGAAACAACAAACAACACCCCTAAAACCACAAAGATCTTAAAGTAAAATGGTGTGTTGTTCTCACGCTCTATCACCTCTTTCGCGCGCACAATTACAACAATGACAACACCCCTTTCGCGTCAAAACTCTGCTCGTTCGCTCTCTCTCTCTCTCTCTGTCAAGAGTAAATGAAGAACGTTTTGTTCACTCTCGAGTGCATTTTTTGTATCTAAAAAGTGCCAAAAATAGCTTCACTTTAAAATACGCGAAGTTTAAGAAGACAAAGACAATGGTACGTGTGCTTTTGCCCCCTCCTGTTTTGGCATCATTGCTCGCGATGAGTACGACGATGTGGTTAGTATTATTATTTTGCGCATTTGTCGAGAAGTTGAGCGCAAATGCGCTCGGGAATGGTGGGGTCAAAATCGGGTCCTTCCCGGTGGGCAGTCCGTGTTATGCAAACTACCAGTGCGTGAAAAACGAGGCGTTTTGCGAGAAGGATGAATCGGAGGAGGACGATGAAAGTGTGTACATGTATCGATCTGCGGAGTATAAATACCGAGTTGAAGCGGAATACGGTTTGCACGGGTACGATGATGCGAGTTTTATGGATGATTTAGCGATGAATGTGGCGAGATTTGCGAGCGCCGTGGCGAAGGTGATGGATGTGGACGCGCGGACGGTGGAAGCGCTCGAGGTGAGAGGAGCGGGCGAAAGTCAGTCGAGGAGCGCGAAGAGCGCGATGAAAGTTGTATTTATAAAGTTTGGAGTTTTGACAAAGACGTTAGTTGAAGCGGCGGAAAAAGGAAACAGATTGACGACGATACCGGCGGAGGACGTTGTCGACGCTTTACGCAAAGGCGGGTTGGATAATGTTATGTACGCGTCGGCGTCTTCTGGAGATGGATTTATTCAAGTGTATGGTGTTGGAGAGAGCGATAATAGTGCTACTGGCACTGGTAGTGAAGAGGATGGTGAGTTCACGCCACCGCCTTCACCAATACTGTCACCGCCGCCGATGCCGTCATTTGTACCGCCGCCGTTCTTACCTCCTTCGCCACCGATGCCGGAAATTTCAGAATCTCCTCCGTTACAGCCTCCTCCATTTTCTCCAACATTTGTATATCCTTCTCCACCACCGCCACCGCTGATACCGCCACCAAATTCTCCTCCTTTGCCACCACCACCATTGCTATCACCACCACCAAGTCATCCTCTTCTCTCACCTCCACCGAGTCCATCTCCTCCAGCACCTCCTTCGCCATCGATACCATCGGCGCCGGCCTCACCAAGCTCACCATCGGCACCATTGTCACCTCTCTCGCCGAGCTCACCGTCAACGCCAAGCTCACCATTTGCACCAAGCTCGCCATCAACGCCAAGTTCTCCACCTGTGCCAAGCTCGCCATCAACGCCAAACTCGCCGTCAACGCCAAGCTCACCGTCAACGCCAAACTCGCCGTCAACGCCAAGCTCGCCGTCAACGCCAAGCTCACCGTCAACGCCAAGCTCACCGTCAACGCCAAGCTCACCATTAACGCCGTCATCACCACTACCACCAAACTCACCATCGACACCTTCTACGCCACCGGTGCCGCTCCCACCGGCTTCACCATCAACACCGTCATCACCACTACCACCAAACTCACCATCGACACCTTCTACGCCACCGGTGCCGCTCCCACCGGCTACACCATCAACACCACTATCACCACTTTCGCCAGCTTCACCGTCCGCTCCATCCAGTCCGAGCTCGCCAAGCTCTCCATCTGCACCACCAGCGCCACTGCGGCGAAGAGTCCTACTTTCTTCCCAGGTCAGTGAGAAGTATCAGTTTGAGATGGGCACTTGCAAAATGATACCGCCTATCAGAACTGCAATATCACCACCACCATCACCGCCACTGAAGAAAATTGCAAGCGCCAAGACTATAGGTATTTCTGCCGGTGCTTTTTTTATCGTTGTTGTACTTCTTCGCGCGTTGTTTATCTATCATCGACAGAGAAGCAAGCGATTCGAAAAAGATAACGGGCTTATTTCTGGCGGTCAACAACAACGAAAAAACAGAAAAAGAAGCGTGTGAGAAATTTTTTCCTTCACTTTCGACGACGCTTCGACGACGATGTTTCTTAGACGCAACCGCGACGAGACGATCAGAGATGATCCAATTCATACCAGCAACCTTGTACACTCTCGCGTGATTGACATGGCACCAAGTGCGACGGAAGAAGGTGAAGCAGAAATTATGAGCGACGCAAAGAAAAAGGAGAAAAAAGTTTGGTCAAAGCCACCGAAAATTGATACTTCCGCCATCACCGGTATTCGAGCAATTACGGCGATTCAAATCGCGTCTGGACACTGGTTACTATTTTATGGCTCCAAAAATCAAGTGCCAATCGATTTTCAAGGAGGTCTCGCAGTGAGTACCTTCTTCATGATTACTGGATTCGTTTTATACGTGGGATATCGGCATAAAGTCTGCGATACCGAGACGTTCTCTTATTGGACGTTTATCAAGCGACGATACGCTCGTGCCTTGCCTCTGCACTGGATATGTTTAGTTTTGTATGCACCATTTGTGTTCTTAAATTACGCGCAAATAAGAGACGATTATAACTTTTGGCAAAATAAAAGCGGAGAAGTCAATCTTATTATGGGTATTGCTTTAACGCCTTTCTTGATGCACTCGTGGATTTTTTCGCTCTGTTACTGGAACTCCGTGTGCTGGAGTTTATCTTGTCAGCTCGGCTTTTACTTTTGCTTTCCGTGGATGTGCAGAAAACTTGCGAGTTTGGAGGAGAAGATCGAAGAACAGGCTGCTTCATCGATCAACAAGCGCTCTCTCGTTGACCGAATCAAACAGAGACTATTTTTCCGTGGCGGTGGCGGAGGTGGCGAGGAGACTGTTGAAAACATCCACAACAGCATTGACAAAACTTTGCTCCTCTCGGCTGAATTGGCTGGTTATAAAAAGTATATCCTTCGATTCTACCACCTTTCGTCTTTCTTACCGCTCACCCTGATGGGTATCATGAATTCCACGTACTTTCGTAACATTTGGAAGGATAAAGATTTCAATGGTCGCGCCTCTACTCTGGTCACCGCATTGGATACAGATCTGGACGGAGTTCGGGCATACTTTTGCGCACGAGCTTGGTTTCCTGTTCGCCTCCCTCTATTTTTCATGGGAATGCTCTTGGGTGCTGCAAGAATGCGTGTCGATGACGCCCTCAAAGTGGAACAACAGGAAGAAGAGGCGGGAGAAGCGAACCAAGCTGACTCGTCAACCTCATCGTATCGGGGAAAATGGGCCTTCCGCACGGACGTTCTCAGCCTCTTTCTCACCATCTGGATCATCACCAGTATGGTTTTCAGCGGTATTCACACCGACTCAAAAAATATCCGCATATTCAACGAGTTCATTCTCACCCTCCCGGTCGCCGCGTGGCTGTTTGGTCTCACCGCCTGCACCGAATCCTACTCCTACCGATTATTAAATTTGAAAATCCCGCAACGCATCGGTCAGTGGTCCTTCGCGATATACTTGCTCCAGTTTCCGTTCTATTCGTACTGGACCGCGATGGAAATACACTCCATGAACCTTTTCCCTCCGTGCGATCGACAAGCCGAACATATTCGCACGTGGTCGGACTGTTTTCGAAATTACGAGGGCGGAGATGACCCCAGATACCCCGATGTAATCGTCATCGCGTTCGTAATAATGCTCGTCGGTTTATCTGCGATTGTTCACGAGTACGTGGAGAAACCTACGACGAAGTGGGTGCAAAATTTAGTCGGTTGAAACTTACTCCGTACATCGTATTTTTGACACCACTTTGACAGCACTTGTACCACACTTCTCTCCAAGGATAAATAATGTCTCTCATCGCACATCCATCTCTCGCTTCGCCGCATCATCAATCGTCTCGCGCTGATATTGCTGCTCGCAGCGTCACGAACGATAGATTTCGTTCCTCTCTCCTCGCATCGGTGTCGTCAACCAATCATCGACAAAGACTCCCTTCTAAAAGTTCTTCTTCGTATTCTTCCGCTTGCAAATCCCCTAACGACCACCAAGCGCAGAACCAAAGCGGAGAAGGTGAACGACAACGACGTCATCGACGAGACGTGGTACTACTTCCAACATTTACTGCTTTAGTACTCGCAACACCATCATCAGAAAATGCCGCGCACGCGATGCTGGTGGACGAATCCAAATCGATCAGTGCTGCTTCAACGATTTTGGAATCTTTAGTGAGCGTTTTCAACGGCGAAACGGGACTTCTCGTCTCGTCCGGTTTCGTGTGGTCAATCGCCGCAAACGACAATAATTGGTACGTAGCCACGACGGCGACGGATTTGTCAAAGAATAGCAAGAGTTTACAAGTTGAGTTTGCGGATGGACGCGAGTATGCCGCGACGGTGGCGTTTAGCGACATCGATACGAATATCGCTTTCCTGAGAGTGAATAAAGTCGAGGGAAACAACGCCGGCGCTCCGCCGCCGAAAGCGGCTAAGATTGGCCGTTCGGGAAATTTGAAAGTCGGGCAGGATGCTTTGGCGGCATTTAAGGAGTCTTCCAGAAGAGGTGGTGGAGATATCGGGAATTCAGTAATTCGTTCTGGAATTGTATCCGGGTTGAATAGAACAGTGCCTTCCGCGACTGGTCGCCCGTTGCGGAATTGTATTCAAACGACGGCTTCTTTTCCAAACGAAGGTGGCGGCGGTGTGTTGGTCGATTCTGGTGGCGCCGTGATTGGTATATTGGCGCCAACGTATACGGGAAAGTCGGGAGTGAGTGCGGGAACGAATAACGGTATATTCTTCGCGGTTGGCGTTGATTCCTACGTATTAATTTCTCAAAAGCTTTCGGCAGCAAGATGATTATAGCAATTCATTTTATATTTTAGTAGTATTGCATGGCGTCGTTCGTTTTTGTTCTCTCTTATTTATTCAATGTAAGCGGAGTAAACGATTGTAGGTCACCGTATAGAGCACAGATGAACTTCCGAGTACAACGATACCCCGCGTCGCGTTTCTTATGATGATCCCTTTTACTTCTTCGGCCCCGAAATTAGGATTTTCTGAAAGAATACGGGCTGCTGCTCCAGCCGCGACGGCAGCTGCCATAGATGTGCCAGATTGATAGCCGTATAACGATTCGATATCATCGTCGTCATCGTTGTGAGATGATTTTGCTGTAATCGCGTCTACTTCATTCTTCTTTGTACACCTGTTTTGACCAGCGCACGCACCTACCAATCTCACCCCGGGGGCAAACACGTCCACGCATCTTCCTAAATTGTTCCACGCGTAATTCATATCTCTGCTATCCGTAGCTGCTACGGTCATGCATCTCGAGCTTCTCGCTGGCACCGAAGCACACGCATCCGCGTTTTGGTTGCCGCTCGCAGTCACCAACAAACTGTTCGTTTCTCGAGCGAACCTGTCCACAGCGTTTTCAAGCGCCCTGGAACGGACGCCAATGGGAGCTCCAAGGGCGAGTAAAACTACCGCACCTTTAAACATATCGCTATTTTCCGCTTGTTTCGAAAGGATTTGATCGCTGGTCCACTCCAGTCCAGCGACTACATCTGAAACGCTTCCCGCTCCATCCGAGTTTAACACGCGCACTGACACTATTTTTGCTCCAGGTGCAACGCCAGTAGTGCGACCTGCAATCAATGAGGCACAAAAAGTACCGTGACCATCCGGATCGAGATCCAGAAGATTGTCTTCATCTGGATCGAGCGCAGTCACGTGCGAATCGATTTTCCCGCGCAATTCTGCGTGTTTAGATTGCACTCCAGTATCGAGCACGTACACATAAACGCCTTCACCTCTTTGCGTACCATCCAGATCGCTAAACGACAAACGATTATCCAAGGGCAAGTAATTTTGATCGATTCGATCTAAATGCCACGGCGGCGACATCTTCGAAACGATCGCGTCCTCTTCGATATCCTCGATCTCGTCCAGATCCAACTTCATCCTCTCCAACTCCTGTTCCGTCGCGAAAACGGTAAACCCAGAACGGAAAGCCTTCTTGCAATTGAATTCTTTCCTCTCTTTGCACAGTTTAAAGCTCTCGTAGCGTGACTTTAGCGTGACGATGTACTTCTTTTTCTCATCAAAATTGCCTCCTCCGCGTATTTTTTGTAGCAACGACGAGTTCGTCGTCCGCCCTTTTTCTGTATCTTTGTCTTCCTGATGAAGACTACTACACGCGACCCCGCGAAAAGCCAAGAAAAGGACCACAATGAACACGAAAACATAGAATGCGAGATGACGACGACGTCGACGCGAAGGACTTCCTCGCACTTCTTCGCGCATGATGCTTTGAAAAGTGTGACGTCGTCGTCTCGTCTTCCGAGAGAATATTTTTTTGTTTTGTCCGAGGGGTTGGTTTTGGCTTTTATCAAGACCTTTTTGCGATGGATGATAAATAATACACATATTACAAAATGAACCGCTCGATGGCGACGGCGACGCCGTCGTCCGCGTTCGTTTCGTCCAGAACGACAGATGCCGCGTTCCTAGACGAGAAGCTCGCGTTACCCATGGCAACGCCAAAGCCTTCGATTCCGTCCGTATTCATCGAAGCGGCGAATTCAATCATTCCGGCGTCGTTATCGCCGTCGCCGACGACGACGAGACGATAGTTTCTATCGCTACTCTCGTTTGCTAAGACTAGACTATCGAGCAAAGCGGAGAGTGCTCGAGATTTGTCGACATTTTTTGGGACAACTTCGAGCATCGTGGCTACCGCTCGAGTGACCAAAGCGCCGTCGCCGGCGTCGATAAATAATTTGGAAAATTCAGATGAATAATCGTCGACGGCATCTTTATTTGGACCAATGAGGAGCATTTTCTTCACTTGGCCTCGACTTTGGGCGATGATGTCGTCCACGGTCGCCAATATTTCGCATTTAGGTTCGTGGTATCGTTCGTGAAGTTCGTCCAGAAACGGAGACGATCGCAACGCTAAGCACCGATCGTCGCTCGTGAACGCGGTCAACGCAAACTCTTCGTCGTATTTTTGCTCGAAAGCTTTTCGCACGCACTCTACGGGTAACGCGTCGTCTATGAGCGGAACGCCGTTTTCACCGTAGGATGCACCACCGTTGAGAAAAATCCCGGGCGACGACTCGGAAACTATGCGCGAATCTTTCAAAAGCGGGTTTGTCGCCAGCGCCGCTTTCGCCGCTGGACGCGCTTTACCGGTGGCTATAACAATCAACGTCGAGTCGTCTTTGGATGCTTCGAGAAGAGCCTTTGCAACTCGATCTGAAACGCGCGAACTTTCGTTCAATAACGTGCCGTCCAAATCCACCACGAGAACTTTTTTGCTCGCCTCTGACGAAGAAGAAGAGGCGGAAGAAGAGGATGAAACTCGGTCGATTAAACCGCCATCTTTGATATAATCCCACCCTAAGGCCACCATGATTTCTCGTTCGAGCTCTTGCATGTCCTTCTCTTCTTCCTCCCCTAGCTCGTGATCAAACCCAAGCAAATGCGCGAACCCGTGCGCAAGCAACACTCTCAACTCGTCCTCCAAGGAATGTCCAACCTCTTCGGCTTGCGCTCGCGCAGTTTCCACGGAAATAATGATATCCCCGAGTACACAAATTGGACCGAACGCGGCAATTCCTTCCTCTTCTCCACCACTCGGGAAGCTCAAAACATCTGTAGGCGCATCTTTCGATCTCCACTCTTTATTCAGCGCTTGAATGTATGCGTCGTCGCACAACGCAACCGAGAGTTCCGCGTGTGAAAGTTGTTCCGGAAAATCGTCCCCTAAATTTTCTCTCAATCGGTCGTACACGTTAAAGTTACCACTACTATCACTTTCACCACCGCTCGCATCGACAAAGAGTTTCAAAATAGCCCTCGCATCTTTCTCGAATCTCTCCCTCATCTTTTCCAACTTCCCCTCGTCCATTCGCGCCTTCTCCGCCATCAATTTTACGTCGCCCGGGTTACCGTCCGCATCCGACACGAACGACACGTCCGCGATGCACTCGACGTCCCCAACGTAAAAGCTTTCGTCGTCCTCCTCCTCTTCCTCCTCGTACGCTCCATCTCTCGTCAACGCGCGCGGCGGCGCGACATTTTTCGTTTCGCTTTGGTAATGGCGGTTCTTCGCGCCGATAAAAAAATGCCGAAACCTCCCCTTCATGGGGTGTTTCGAAGCCACCGACGAGGACGCGAATTTAGTTCTCATCGTACCATCAGAGCGGCGACGAAACGAACAGCCACACAGAGAGTTCTCCCCCAGAGACGACGACGATGACCATGATAACGATGACGATGATGCGATGGTAAAAGCATTCCTCTTCTTCTTAAACTCGAAAGTTTGCGTCGTTGAACGACAAAGACGACGACGGGGAAAGAGCGCCGCATGAATGCCGTTAAAAGGATTCACAATCCGCGCGCGAAGATTGCCAACGACGGGAGGATGAGGAGGAGAAGAGAGGAGCATTTTACTGCTACTGCTCAAAGTGTTAGTATTAGTAGTGTGTGTTATCGATCGATGATGATGAAGATGATGATGACGAAGACGACGTAAGAAATGCATCAATACAGTGAGGATTTTAACAACACAAAGCAGTGCTTTGATACGAGTTTAGTTTAGTATTCGATGATATATTATTATTATTATTGAAACAAAATCGGCGGCGTATCGCTGGGTATGATCCCCCCACCTGGAACGAAAATCCCTTCCATCCCTAATCTGATTTGAATGCCTAAGAATAAACAAAACGCGGCGACCGCGACGAACGGCAAGACGTCGTCGGCTTCGTACGTGAACTCCCTCGTCGGTATGCGCAGGTCTAAGTTGTCGTAGACGGATAAAAGCTCTTCGACGGAGCTTTTAGAGGGAACGATCTCGGAATCGTCCAAGTTTTTTACGTAGTTCGTATTCGTGGTGGTTGTGATGTTACTAAGCGCCGCGGCTGTGCTGGCTGGTAAAGCTTCTACGACGGCGTTGGCCAAATCGTCGATGAATACCTCGTCACAATCGAGCGCCGGGACGCGACCCCAGTATTCAATACCGCTCTCTTCCGCTAATTCTCTGTATTCCTGGTCGATTTCTTCTAGCGTTTCGATGTGTTCGGAAACAAACGATACCGGGACCGCGCACAACGCTTTGGTGCCTTTATTCCCCAACGCTCTGATCGTGTCGTCCGTGTACGGTTTCAACCACTCCACCGGGCCGACCCTCGATTGGTACGCCAAAACGTGCTTGTACCCTTCGCAGCCTATTTTTTTCAACTCGTTCGTGATAAGTTTCACGCACTCTTCCATTTCATCTTTGTACGGATCGCCGCCTTCGGAAACGTAGGAGGTTGGCACACCGTGCGCGGAGAAGAAAACGACCGGTTTGTCCGGCGCGTCTTTAAACGCCTCAGATTCCAACGTGTTTTTTATCAACTTTGCCATGCTCGAAACGTATCCCGGGCGACTGTACCACGACGGAATGACCGTGTGTTGTAAAACCCCGGTGCTTAAAATTGGATCTTCCCTGAAGATTTCCTCCAACAGCCTCAACGAACTCCCACTGGTACTAATAGAAAACTGCGGATACAACGGCAAAACCACCAAACGCGTGATGCGGTCTCTCTTAATATTCTCAATCGCCTCCTCCGTAAACGGTTTCCAATATCGCATGCCGACGTACGTTTTCACGTTCGTCAAACCTTTCGATATCAACGATTTCTTCAACGCTTCTGACTGTTCGTCTGTAATTCGTCTTAACGGCGACCCACCTCCGATGGACTCGTACGCCTCTTTGCTCTTCGGCGCTCTCGATTTGCTCACCAGCGTCGCGACGAACGTTTGCAAGAATTGTAAACCATCTGTTTTTCGAGTTGTTGTAAGAGGAGAAAAACGCGTCGTTTGTCAGTTAAATAATCACGAGTCATCAAGTTCCGATGATTACGCGCGCACAAACACATACACACGCACAAATAATTCGCACGTAAACGAAACGAGAGAAGTACGCAACAACGAAGATCAAATCAAAAGAACACATCATCTTCAACACGAAGAAGAAGAACAACAACAACAAAAACCAAATTCTCTTTCTAAATAAAAGACGTACTCGGCAAGCGAATGATATCCGGATCGGCGAAGAGGTTGAACAAGAACGGTTCGACGTCGTCGAGCGTTTCCGGTCCCCCTAAGTTTAATAACAAGACGCCGACTCGTTCGTCTTTCGCTTTTCGTATTTGCGAGTTCCAATCGATGGAGACTGAGGTGGTGGCGTTTTCAAACGCAGTCGCCGCGGAGACTACTTTTTTATTAGAGGAGGAGGAAGAGGAGGAGGAGAACGTTCGCACGTCGCGCGAATGTGAGCGCGTCTTTTTTCGTCGTCGTCCTCCTCGTCCATCACCGTCGTCACCACTTTCGCATCTTCGCGCGACGTTGTACACGACGTCATTCGTGTCCAGAACCCCCGTCTTTTGTTGTCGCCTTTTCTGCTGCTTTTCCCGACGACGAAGCGAAAGAAGAAGACCTCGACGATGCGTCGTAGTATTTCTTCTTTGTCTTCTCTCAAAAGGAAACGATTGCGACGACGACGTCGAACAAGAGGTTGATGATGATGATGATGATGACGGCGTCGATGCCCTCATCGTCACTTTTTACGTGTGTTTTATCTCTCAAAATTTGACGAAAACAGCTGCATGTAAAATCCAGCTTTTTTGCTTTTTTGCAATTTTTGCGATTCAATTCCTTGTGAAAAAGCGTCAAGGGGGCAGACTGGAGTATTATTATTAAAGAACCGCTCAAAAACAGCATCAGAAGAAAGACACACGAAACACAAAACACACGGTAAAAGTATAAAAGAACAACAAAAAACATCTGACGATGACGACGATTCAGACGACGACGACGAGACTTTTTGTCGGAAGCAGCAGCGGCAAAAGCAGCGGCCGAGTGAGGGGAAGAGAAACGGTGGCTTTGCGGAACAACAAGAGCAACGAGGGGAATACTGTTCGGGGGAATGCATTTTCATCATCGTCGCCGTGGTCGCTTTTTTTATGCTCCAAAGAAGACAAAGAAGAAGGACGAAGAAGAAGACGGAGAATGAATCCGAGGAGACCAACGGCGGCGTTTGGCAAAGACGACAACAGAGACGGTTTCAAAGACGTCTCGAACATCATGAAGAAATACTCCAAAGAAGTCCCGAAAGACGTGACAAAAGTCGTCGGCACTGCCGTCAACGTCCTGGGAAACAACAACCAAAATAACAAACAAAACGAATACAACGGCGTCTTCGCTTTACTCTTCTTCAACTTTTTATTCTTCGCGTTGGACCATTGGTTGCAACTTCCAATGATGAAAATGTTTTATTTGAACCACGTGGATCCGACGTGGTGGCAATTCGTCACGTGCACCTTCTGCCACGCCAGTTGGGATCATCTCTCGTCGAATATTTTCTTCTTGTACATATTCGGCAAGTTGATCGAAGAAGAGGAAGGCGCGTTTGGTGTGTGGTGTTCGTACGTAGCGACCGGAACGGGCGCGTCGTTGGCGTCGTGGTTGATGTTGCCAAAGTCAGTGGGTGGGGTATTAGGAATGGGCGCGGCGGCGACGGTCTCGTTGGGCGCCTCGGGAGCGGTGTTTGGTCTGTTCGCCGTGAGCGTTTTAGTCAAGCTTAAGTTTGAATGGAAAAGGATTTTGGAAGTCGTCGTGCTCGGTCAGTTTGTGATGGAACGATTTTTGAACGAAGCGGCAATGATAGGAAAAGTTGGAGGCGTAGGAGCGGGCGGAGTGAATCACGTCGCGCATTTAGCCGGGGCGTTAGCAGGGGTTGTCTTGATTGCGCTGTTGTCGAAGATTTTACCGGAATAATTATATACCTGGTACGGTGTGGTTAGTAGTAATCTTAAGAATAACAACCGAGATGATAATAAATAATAGAAAATGACTCTCACAGATTTATAATAATATATGAATTAAAAGACGCCGATAGCGGTGAACAAAGCGAAAAGCAGAAACAACCACCCGCCGCAAAACGCGACGAAGCGTTCGGAAATTTTCTTCGAAATCAAACTTCCGCCGATGACCGCAATGAACGTCGCAAATAAGTGTCCAGCCGTTGCCCCTACGGCCACGCCGACTGGATTTTGCGCCGCGCCTAAAGCAATCGTCGCCAACATGGATCTATCCCCCCACTCGGCGACAAAAATTAAGCAAAACGTTTCGATGATGTTTTGAATGTTCGTCGTCCCTTTCCCGTCCGACTCTTTGATCTTCGATTCTGCTTTGCACACGTCCTCGGCCGCTTCCGCCAACGCGCCTTCAATGATCACTCCATCTTTATCCACTTTAATATTTCCGTTGTTGTTATCTCCGCCCGCGTTCGTCTTCTTTGGCATGTCGCTCGCGTCCTTCAACGACTTCAACCCAAAGAACAACAAACTCGCCACCGCGATGTACTCGCCGATGGGAATTGTATTCGAAAAGCTCGCCGGTACCGCCGAAAACACTCTTCCAATGACCACTGAAATCACTGACATCAACCCTAACGCCGAAGTCGCTCCAATAACCACCGGCATTCGTCCCATTCTCATCGCCAGTAACGCGGCGATGAAAAACGTCTTATCTCCCAATTCCGATATAAAAATCAACGCAAACGCGGCGGTAAACCCAGTTTTCGCGACCGCTTGTACGACCAACTGAAGCGCGACTTGAATGTTATTCGTGGCGTTTAACGACCCTAACCCACTGGAGATGTATCCAACCACCGCTAACACGGTTAAAAAGACTAACGCCAAAGCAGTCGCGTTGGACTCGGCTAACGGGTCGTCCATTTTCTCTTTGATTTCTTGGATGAATTTCAAGGAACAACTACTACTTTTATCATTGTTCTCGTCATCATTTCCGCCCGCCGTCGCGCTACCACTGCTATTACTAATCACGAGTCTTTCATCCGTCATTCTTCGCCCTCCTCGTCCTCGTCGCCGCTTCTGGTTGTTCATAAAAAACGTAGACGAAGAATTGACCATCATCATCACGTGAGAGATGCGATTGCCTCCATCCCCCACAACTTTGCTCGATGATTTTAAAATCAATCTTTTTGTTCTCGATACAGACGATTCAGACGTAAACGACGACGTCTGTCTCCGACGCATCGATGACGACGACACGACGAACGGAGAAAAGGAGAGTAAAGGTGTCATTCGTACGTTCGTCCGTTAAAAGAGAGAAAGAGAGAAAGAGAGAGTGAGTGAGAGCTTTTCGTGTGGTTTTTGTGACTCAGCAAAGGGGAAGATGATTTAAAAAAATGTAGATTTGGTTTACACCGAGGAAAGTGTTTTGAAATCAAATAGGACGAGCGCGTCGAAAGCGAAGACAGTGAGTCTCTGTATTTCTTCAATTTTATATGCCGCATGAGAAACAGATGTTGTCTGAGATGTTCAAAAGTAGGAAAGTCTGCAGAACGTATTCACGTTCCAACATATATCCGTTTCTAATCAGTTCGAATCTCGTAAAGGAACAAAATACTATTACATCTGACCGCCGACGGGGGCGTGACCTCGTTTACTGGGATTCGTCGCCAACTTTCGGAGCAGGCGTTTCTTCCTCGTTTGACTCTCTTTTTCTCTCTTTTTACGCTCGGTGGTGACTTTATCGAGCTTTTTGGCGTTGGAAAACGCGGCGGAGCCTTTTTTACCGACCAAGATTGGCGCTTCGCGGAGAGCGAACGCGCCGGCGACGTGGCCGAGGTGTAAGCGTTTGACGTGGAAGATGTGTTTGAGCGCAGATGGGTAGGCGGCGACGGCTCGGACGTGGGAGCGGAAGGCGTCTTCGGCGCGAGATTTGAGACTTGGGTCGGTTTGCATCTTTCGTTCCGCGGCGGAAAGCAACGCTTTGACCGCGATGTGCTCCGTTGGGTTGTTTCGCGAGGAAGGATTCTTGTTGTTGCCGCAATATTTGCGCATGGTTGTTTGCGCGAGAACGTCCAAAACAGCCCCTAACTTTGCCTTTGAAAACGTGAGATCTTCGATATCTTCTTTTAACGTGTCTTCGAATTCCAATTCTTTTGGACCGAGGAAAAGAACGGCTTCGCCGTCGTTGCCTAGACGCGCGGCTCGGCCGACTCTGTGCGCGTACGTTTTCGAGTCCGCCGGAGGGTCAACTTGCACAGTCGCGCCGACGTTGTCGAAATCTAAACCGCGAGCGCCGACATCGGTGCACAAAAGGACGCCTCTTTTTTGGGACTGGAATCTAGAGACTGTCTTTTGACGCTCGGATTGTTTTTGTGCGCCGTGTAAACGAAAGACTTCGTAGAGGCCGCTTCCTCTCTTTTTATTGCTCTTTTTCTTCTTCTTCTTCTCCTTCTTCTTCTTTGCGTCGGTGTCGTCGTCCGAATCGTCCGAATCGTCCGAATCGTCGTCTGAATCGCTTTCACCGCTCGCGCTGCCACTGCTACTACTACTGCTGCTGCTGCTGCTGCTGTCGTTTTCTTCATCGTTTTCTCCGTCGTTCTTCTGCCCAGCTAACCAGGACAAGATTTCGTAGTGATACTCAACGGACTCTCTGCTCGCGAGGAACACGATGACTTTGTTCAAATCAGACATCGCCCATCCGGCGAGTAAACCGGCGATAGCTGCCATTCGACATTTCGGTGGCGTTTCAAATATAGTATGCGTGAGCTGTGAAGGCACGCGAATCTTTCTATTCTTCCCATCGTCGCCATCAACTGCTCTCCCGGAAGCTCTCGCCATTGCTTTCATCAACCCCTCTTCGTCCTCGTCGTTCTCGTTGTCGTCCTCTCCTTGAACAAACTCAATTTCGCGATCAGCTTCTGGGTTAACGTCCACTGTCACCGCATTTTGCATTTTCATTCGCAAACGGTCTGTGCCTGGCGTCAAAGTAGCCGATAGCAACGTCATTTGTGAAAATGGAGGCGACGCCGACGCCGCCCGCGCTTCCTTTTTCGTTCGCTCGATGATATCTAAAATAGCGTCGATATCCTTCTCGAATCCTAAATCTAAAACGCGATCGGCTTCGTCAAAAACGACAAAACTGACATTCACGAATACAAAAGCGGCAGTATTTTGCAAGTGATCTAACAGTCTCCCCGGGGTGGCGGATAACACGACGCACCCTTTTCTCAACTTTGCCTTCTCCTTCGCTCTGTTTTCGCCGCCGTGAACCGATCCGGTGGCAATCCAATGGTACGGTTTCGATAATTTCTCGATAAATGAAGAAACTTGCGTGGACAACTCTCTCGTTGGCACGATAATCAACGCTCTCGTTCCATCTTTCCTCTCGATTCTAGGCTTCGCTACTCCTAAACTAATAACTATCGGTAAAACGTACGCCAACGTCTTACCGCTCCCGGTTTCCGCTCGAACGTAGCAGTCCTTCCCGGCTAAAATCGACGGCACTGCCAACTGTTGTACCAAAGTTGGCGTCGTAAATTGTAAATCCACAGACTCAGACATGACTTTAATCAGCGTCTCCGGAACGCCGAGCTCGGCGAACGATTTCGCAGTCGTCGCGTTGCTATCAAACACCCGATCCCGATGCGGCGCCGCGTCTCTCTTCTCGTTCTTATTCTCTCCGTTCCTCTTTTCCTCTTTTGACTCACCGTTATCGTCATCTTCGTCTTTCCTCGTCGCTTTCTTCATCAAATTCGCCCAATCTGCGGGATTAAACGCCTCTTCTTCCTCGTCGCCGCTCTCGTTTTCCATTTTCTCAACTTCCACCAAGTCGCTCATCTTCTCTTTCGATGATTTTCCCGCGTTGTTCAGCAACAACTTCTCCTTGTGTTCTCGAGAGTTTTTCAAGAACCTCTCCTTGGCCGTCATTTCTTCTTCTTCTCTTTCGTCCTCTCCGTTCTTACTTTTCGTCGTCGTCTGAATCGTCTTTGGTTTCTTCACCCAAGTGGAAACGCCGCCGCCACCTTTCTCCTTTTCCTCCTTTTCCTCCTCTGCTCGGGTGTCGAGAACGAGTCGTTTCCGCCCGGTTCTGTTTATCGTCGTCGTCGTCTCTTTGACGCCTCCTTTTCCTCCTCTCTTTTCGTTCATGTCGTCGTCGTTTCTTCTTCTTCGCTCCCCGTTTCCTCCTCCGACTGCATCACCGTTTCCCCGCCGCTTCTCTTTCCCGCCTTGCCATTTTTTCTTCCCTCGAGCGACGGTTCGCTTGCGCGGATTACCTTTAGGACCACCACCACGACTTCTATCGTCCTCGCCCACGTCGGAAGAAGAAGAGGCGCCGGCGATGTTCAGAGTTAACAACTCATCGTCGTTGTCGTCGTCCGGCATTTGAGTGTTTTTTTCTGAGGAAAGAAACAAGTAAATATCTGCTAAAACAGTTGCCCCGCGTTGTTGATTATTATGATTATTACACTATTACTATTTCACTATTATTACGAGTACGTGTCGTCGTTCCCGTGAAAGGTGTGCAACCAGCCGTGTTTGCACACCAAGCACTCGTGTCCAAAGAGACTCGCTTTTTTACGCACGCAAACGTTCCGGTCTCTCGCTACGTGCGCTTGATACGTTTCGACTAAAGAAGGCGCGCAAAGGTAGACTTTGTTGTAGGCGATGGCAAATGGGACGATTCTACTGGATGAGTCGAGATATTTTGCGAGTCCTGAGATGCACCCGGGCCAATCTGGGTTGAAACAATCGTCCAGTATGACGACGCCTTGTTCGTGCAAACACTCGTCGGCGGCGAACGATAAATCGCGCAACGTCGTCTCTACCGTGTGCGATCCGTCGATGGAGAAGATTCGCACCGGACCGTCGTCGTCTTCGTTAAAATCTGCTTCCTTGGTCAATTTCGTGGAGTCTTTCGAGATGACATTGATGAAATTCGGCATCTTTGTGTCCGAGTCGACGACTCCGTCCCATACGAATTTCGAGTCTTCCTTCATCGCCTCGCAAAACTTCATCGCGTGCTTCCGAAACTTCTCGTAATCACCCACTCCACTCTCGTCTCTGTTAATCTCGGCTTGGTTCTCGAAACAATCGATCGCTACGCATCTCTCGTTTTGTTTTCGCAAGGAAACTAACGCTAAAAATGACTTTCCGTGATACACTCCAATCTCCGCCAAACTCGTCTTAAAATCGGACATCTTGAACACCTTCTTCTGACACGCATCTATGGATCGGTATATATCCACGTTTCCAATTTCATAAAAGCCGCTCACTTTTGAGAGCGCATTTTTCACAGCATCTTCTTCTTCTTCTTCTTTCCTCTCGTCTTCTCTTTGCCTCCGTTCCGCTGCTTTGCGATGTTTACTTTCGTTCGGAGGAGTACTTCTCTTAGGGGAATTCACGTGAGACGACGAGAACGCTTCCACGTTGTTGTTGTTGTTGTTGTTGTTGTTGTTGTTCGTCTTTACCGCTCTGCGCTTCGAATTCAATCGAGACGAGGAAACAGAATAACAGCAGTGGTTCCTCGTCGACGAGGACAAAAAAGCCCCAGAAGCAGAAGGAGAAGACAAAGAAGACAACCAAGCGCGCATCACGCGTGCATATTTCTCGCGCTTTCCGAGAGAGAATTTTAGGGGAAAAGTCTTTCGTATCTTCAAAAATACGCGCACGAATAAGAACAACAACGAGCGGTTGTTTGCGCGACAAAGATGGGCAACGCGCAATCATCATCGAGCGCGCGAGAAACAGCAGAGGAAGAGGAAAGGGAGAACTCGACGACGACGAGCGGACGACGAGAAGGAGAAGAAGTAATAGTGGAAATGTCTTCTGCTTCTTCGCCTCGTTCTCAAAGCGCTGAAAGAGAAGAAGAAAAAAACGAGGAGGCGAAAAGGAAAGAGGACGAGGAGGAAGAGGATGGTGAGGAGGAGACAGAGGAGGAAAACAGAATCGTGGCGTCGTGCAGAGTGTGCTTAGAACCGATACGAAAATCCGACGTGATGATTGAAAACAACAGCGCGTGTTTGTTGGGATGTAAATGTTCCCAAGTTGGCATCCACTTAAACCGAGAGTGCGGGATAAAATATCTGAAAAATCTGCAACGACCGAACCAAACGCTGACCTTGTGCGAGGTGTGCCAAAGCCCAATGTCTGAATTCGCGACTAAAATTCAACCGGTTTTAAACGCGACGACGACTTCGAGAAGGTCTTCTCCGTTTGCGCTTCACGATTCGGACGGTTTTTTGCACACTTTTTCGCGCCCGCGACGACGACCGGCTGAGTTGTGCGAATTCTTTTGCTTCTTAGTCCCGTGTTTACCGTGCGTGGCGCTCGCCTACACCAACTGCTTCCACTCCACGTGCGTCTCTTTAATGCGCTTCCGAGCGTATATTTTCCTCGGGCTCATCCTTGCTCTGTTGATCATCTTTCTCTCCGACGTTTATCTCACCATGGAAGATAAATACGAGAGTCGCGTGAGAGAGCAAAGAAAGGATATCGACAACAACAGGCCTTCTAGATATCCGTCGAACGACGACGACTTTAACAACAACAACAACTTCAACGGCGGTATGAATTATAACCCGAACGCGTACGATTACTACTCGAGAGGGAGAGGATAGAATAGCTTCTATTACCACGCGTAGGGTTTAGGGAGAGAGAGAGAAAAGAGTTTAATAAAAGCGTAATGTACTACTATATCGCGAACACACCACGTTTTGTGTCCGCTTCGAGGATTTCAAACCGCTTTGGAAAAGACTTAAAAATTCAAAATTTCGCTTCATAAAAATGACGGCAGAGGAAGACACAACCACCGTTGCAATGACCACGAAGGCGTCTGAATCGTCGTCGTTGTTTGCAGTCGATGATGCGCTTCATTCGCGTCCGAATTCGCACGACGAATTGCTGGATTTATTAGCGTCCTCATCTTTCACACCCTCCCGTCGTGGGAAAAAAGGGGAATTTGAATCCGCGCAAAAGTTGATGATGAATACGAACAATGCGGACACGACTCCTGGGACCACTACTACAGAGGAGAACGATGCCAGAACTGCTGCTTCATTTTCCACCTCTCCTTCGTTATCGTTTCAAACGCCGCAGAATTTATCGCAGTTAAGGACGAGAGCTCGAATGTCCCCTCCTTTACTGCAAATGCCTGGAGGTATTGGAAATACGAGCGTATCGCCGAGATCGTCATCAAACGGGAGCAAAGGAGGGTCGCCATTTTTTTCAAACCTGTCGTCGTCTCCAGAACGCGAAGTGTGCGCGATATGCATGTGCAGACTGGACGATGTGGAGTCTCCGAGAGTCAGTCGGGAAGATTTGGCGAGTCTCGTTGTGAGTACCGCTACGACGACGACCGACGACGGCGAGGACGGGAAAGAGAACGAAACGAAACAACATCAGCAAAGAAAGAAGAAAGAGATTTATACTTTACCGTGCACGCACAGATTTCACAGGAGCTGTCTGGGGGAGTGTCGCGCGAACGATTTTTCGCAGTGTCCGATGTGTAGGGAGAGTTTACCGGGAGGTTTAACACCGGATCACGTGAGGCAGATGAAGGCGAAGATGGAACAGGAGGATCCGGACGCCGCGAGGAGGGCGTACGCGGTCCAACGAAATCGAGCGGCGAGGGAGGCGGTCAGAGCAGCGGCGTTGAGGAGGCAGATGGCCGCCGGGGTATTTAGCTCGAGTCCGACGAATTCGATGAGTTTATCGACGCCAAGTCAACAACCGAGAACGCCGTTGGCGTGTCCGCCGGGCGTGGGAGGTACGTCGCCGGCGAGCGCGAGCGGAAGCGGAGAAAAAGTGGGTGGAGGGACGTCTGTGGGCGGAAGCTTACGAAGAACGAGCTCTGGAGTAGCGAGTGGCGATGCGAGCACGGATAAAAAACCTCCGCTCCCACCTCGAGGTGTTCCTTTGAACGGAGGCGGAGACGAAGCGTACAATCGACATCGACGACAAAGGTCGAATCTCACGGAACAATTAGCCAAAGCAGAGAATTTGGACGAGGACGAGGACGATTTCGATATGGACGATTTGGACATGGATCTCTCCCAATCGCAAAAATCAGACTACCATTGAAATAGGAATAGTATTTTAGAATGCAAGCATACATACACAGGTATTAATAATCGCGCAGCAGATGCGTGTTTCTTTAATTATATATTACACACACGTACTATATAGAAATATCATTTCAATCAAAAAAGATATCTCCGGGGTTGATAACCATTGGAACACCGAACGCGTTTTCAACCACCCGGCGACCGTCTGGTAACGTTTTCCCTATGTACTTCATCAACTCCTCCTCCGGTATGTCTTCGTATTTCGGGCGCACGCCGTTCGCGCTACTTCTACTTTCCGTCGAAGTCTTCTTTTGCGGCGAAAGCACGCGTCTCGGTTGCGTTCTTGACACCCCAGGCCTGGAGTATTTACTATTGCTCCTATTACTACTGTTGCTACTCGTACTGCTACTACCACTCACAAACGGATGCGTGGTGAAAATCTCCCACCTCGTCGTCCCGTCCACGACGTGCTCGGCGAATCGCATCCCCCATTCTCTGTGCATCGTCACGTCTATATTCCGCATCAACTGATCGAAATCCCCGACAGAGCTCAACCCGTTCCTGATTTCCAACTCAATCGTCGACTCGTTCGCGCCAATATTCCCCGATACGAGTAAAATATCGCGCGTCGGGTCCAATCCAGCCGCTCGCCCTACCGTGTCCGCCCACTCGTGCAACATCTTAACGCACTCGGCTTTGTGGCCGTATTTCGCCACGAGAATCCACCGGGCGATCACAGTCGAGGAAGTCGAAGAAAGAGAAGCTTTACGCGTCGTTTCGCCATCGCCGTTTTCGATGATTTCGAGCCGATTGGAGGACGACATCAAAATCGATGAAAGCGAAGAAACCGGCGGTTCTTTAATTTCTTCCTCTTCTTCTAAAAGTTCCAACAGCGAATTCTTCGGAGCAGGGGACGAGGACAAGTCAGACGATTCAGACGATTCAGACGACGCGTTTTCAAACGTTTCCGCGAACAAAAGCGCAAACTTTGCGTCTCTGTCCTCGTCTTCCGGTTCTCGCGTCGAGAACCCGCCGCTGTTCCCGCCATCAACGCCTCGGCAAAGAGAAGAAGCGTTGGAAGAATTAGAAAACGTTTGAGAAGGAATTCTCCTCGAGGAGAGAACGACTCTTCTTCCTCCGCGATGGCTGCTGCTCTTCCGCGAAGAAGAAGAAGAAGACGAAGAAGAAGACCAAACTCTCGTCGTCGTCGTTTGAATCATCGTCGTCGTCGTCGTTCAAAGTCAAAAATACTCTCTCTTCTCGCTCCCTTTTGTGAGTGATGCGATGAATAAAATAATGGGGAAAAAGCCGCCGCTTTCCTCAAAAGTTTTCCATCCATCTGTGTGCTGACAAGGATGCCGTCGGGGTCCTCTTTGTCCTCGTCTTTATCCCCTTTCGCGGGGGGGGCACTCGGTGGTGCGCGCGATGATACTCACACTACCACTACAAAAGGAGGAGGAGGCGAAAAGAGAGGGAGGAAACAAAAGGAGGAGACAGAACGGACGACGATGACTTTGGATTCGATCTCCGCATCGAGGACGGGGACGACTTTTCCTTCGATGGATGGAGCGACGACAAAAACTGGTCAAGGAGGAGGAGTTTTAGAAGCAAGAACGAGCCGAATATCCTTCGACGACGTGGAAAAGAATAAAGGCGGGGACGAATACGTACGAAGAAAAGTCTTCGCCGCGGGGGAAGTGATGCGACTGCAAACGACTTTGGAGGAAGATGGAATCGAATCCTCTGCTGACGAGGAGGAGGAGGAGGAGGAAGACGAAGACGAAGAATTCTGCGTGGTTCGAAAAAGGGACATCGTGTCGTGCGAGTTAGTCGTTGGCAGCAGAATAAAGAAGAAGAATAAGACGGAGACGAAAACAACACGTCAACATCGAATCGTAATCACCTCGTTTCCGAGAAAGAAGAGGTTGATTGACTACGCGGTGTTGCCTCGATTTTTGTCCTCCTCCGCGAGCGCTTTTACTTCGAGAAACGCGGGAGATGATTTTAGCGCCGCCGCGGCGAAAGGGAACAGTGGGAAACGGTTTGGACACAAGAAGAACGTTCACGTGGTCAAATACAAGTCTTTGGACGAAGCGTTAGAGGACGTGAAACGAATAGAGGAGGAGTGCGGGTTGGAACATCAGCGAATGAACAAGAGAGGGCGATTTTTGGTGTTTATAAATCCAGCCGCGGGAAGAGGGAAGGCGGAAGAAGTGTTCAAAAAACACGTGGAGCCGGTGTTAAAGTGCGCGAGAAACTGCGTGGTGGAGGCAATCGTGACGACGAGGAGTGGAGAGACGGAAGAGAGAACGTACGAGAGAAGTAAAGAGTCCTTGTTGTTAACGAGAGGTCGAGGATACGAGAGTAATACTACTACTCACAACGAAGATGCCCGAGTTCTCGGTATTATCGCCATCGGAGGTGATGGTACCATTGCCGAAGCGTACGCGGGCGTGGAGAGAGCGCAAAAAGAGCTCGGGACGCACGAAAGTATTCCAATCGGTGCCATTCCCGCCGGTTCCGGGAACGCCATTTGCGTTTCTCTAGCGGAACAGAGCGAAGAAGTGAACGATGCGACAACGATGGCGTTGCTCATCGCTAAAGGCCAAACGATTCGATTGGATGGAGCGAGACTGGCAATTTATCGCAACGACGAGAACGGCAGTAACGATACGACGAACGATACGACAAAAAGCACCAGCAGCAAGAGGAGGTTAAGTTTGGACAGGAGAAACGGCAGTAAGAAGAACGGCAGCAACACGAACAACAACACTATTAGTAACAACAGAATAGCGGTGTATCAAAACACGGCTTTACTGAGCGTATCGTGGGGGTTTTTCGCGGATGTTGATTTGGAATCCGAACGCTTTCGTTGTTTGGGAGGAACGCGCTTCATCGTCCAAGCGATTGCCAGACTCATCAACCTGAGAACGTACAAGATGGATTTAACGTACAGAGTTTCACAAGAGACCAAGTCTGTCTGCGAACGACTGGGAAAATCACTCCTCGGTCGTAAAGAAGGCGAATTCAGAACGATTAAAGACGAAAATATCCTAGGCATATGGGCTATGAACCTCCCTTGGGGCAGCGGCGACACGAAATCCGCGCCGCTCGCTTCGCCTTCCGATGGATTCTTCGACATCATCATCGTCCACCCGACGAGCAAACTAAACTTGCTCAAATTACTCCTCGACTTTGACACGAAAGGATCGCACGCAAAGAACGACGCCGTCACGTACTTAAAAACGAGCGAATTTGAGCTCACGTTACTCGGTCGATCCGATTTAACCGAAGGTGTGAGCGGTTCTACCAACGCCTCCCGATCAAACGCCGCCAACCCGCTCGGATGCGTCGACGGAGGAGAAGATCCGGATGCGCCATCTGCACCTCCCGACTTATACGAAGGTGGCCGCGTTATGATTGACGGCGAAGTCGTTCCAGACGTCTGCTCTCGCGAAGAAACGTTCACGGTAAAAGGCAGCGTCGAGAGAGGTTTAGCGAACGTCTTCTCCTTCGCGCCTTCTTCGTCTTCTCCTCAAACGTATTCTTCTTCTTCTTTCCACGTCGTCGCCGCCGCAGCGGCTGGCGGAAGCATAGCTTGACGTAACATAATCAAACTTTAAGAAGAAGATGATAACAATACTAATAATAAGAATAATAAGAATAATAATACCGATAGAGAGAGTTGTTCTGTAATATATAATAATACTTACTCGCATTGCGCTGGAAGTCATACAATATCCCTTTAAGCACTTTAAGAGGAAACTTTCCGCTTCCGTTTTTTAGGTTCCGATGGGTCTTTTTCCACATTATTATTACGAAACGAAAGCGTTGTAATTCGTATTAATACTACTATTAACAGCATCGCGTTAAACAGTTGTTGTTCACACCAATACTAAGGGCAGAACGAAGCATAGTATTCCTCCTTCTTACGTAATACGTCTGTTTTAGACGTTGCACTACTACTCATAATACTACTACGACATCTTCTCATCAAGATGGCGGACAACATCCCAAAAGTGGATGAAAACGGCCAACCTTTATCCAAGTCAGCGTTGAAGAAGCTCGCCGCGAAAGCGGAAAAAGAAGCGAAGAAAGCAGCTCGAGCGGCAGAATTAGCCGCGGAGTTAGAGCAACAACAGCTGAACGAGCCGGATAACTGCACGGAAAACTACGGAGACATGGAGATGGTTCAATCGCAAAAGATTACCGAGACGATGTGGACAAACATCGAAGAGTTGGACGAGCGTTGTATCGGGAAGACGGCGACGTTGCGAGGTCGCGTGCACTCCGTGAGAGCGAAAGGGAAAGGGGCGTTTCTCATCTTACGCCAAGGGTCGGAAACCTTGCAAGTGGCGTTCTTCGTGGACGACGTGAGAGTGAGCAAACCAATGGTCAAGTACATTGGCAACCTGAACAAAGAATCCGTCGTGGACATAACCGGGGAGTTGGTGAAACCGGAACAACCCATCGAGAGTTGCTCGAACACGATCGTGGAAATGACGTGCCCGAAAATCTTTTGCGTGTCGCGATCGATACAGATTCCCTTGGAAATTTCGGATTTGTCCCGGTCGGAGGCGGACATCGACAACGCGCCGGAGGACAAGCAGTACTCGAGAGTGAACCAAGATACGAGGTTGGATAACCGGATTTTAGATTTGAGAACGCCGGCGAATAACTCGATTTTTCGAGTGCAAAGTGAAGTGTCCGCGTTGTTTCGCGAGACGTTGAGGAAGAGGGATATGATAGAGATTCACTCGCCAAAGTTGATTTCGGGCGCCTCGGAAGGCGGCGCGAGCGTGTTCAAGTTGGATTACATGGGGCAGCCGGCGTGTTTGGCACAGTCGCCGCAGTTGTATAAACAGATGGCTATTATGGCGGATTTTGGTGGGGTCTTTGAGATTGGACCTGTATTTCGCGCGGAAAATAGCAACACGCACCGTCACTTGTGCGAGTTTACCGGGTTGGATTTCGAGATGACGATTAAAGAACACTACAGCGAAGTTTTGGACGTCATCGACGAGTTGTTCGTAAACATGTTCGACGGGTTGAGCGAACGGTGCGCAAAGCAATTGGAGGTAATTAATGCGCAGTACCCGTTCGCGCCTTTGAAGTATTTGAGAAAATCCTTGCGATTGGAGTTCCCGGACGGGATTAAAATGTTGCACGAAGCTGGAATCACGGAGGCGGATCCGCACGGAGATTTGAGCACGGAACACGAACGAATTTTAGGGAAATTGGTCAAGGAGAAGTACGACACGGACTTTTACATTTTGACCCGATACCCGATCGAAGCAAGACCGTTTTACACGATGCCGGAACCCGGAGCTAACCCGGAGTACACGAACTCGTTTGACGTTTTCATCCGAGGCGAAGAGATTATTTCCGGCGCGCAAAGAATTCACGACCCGGAGTTGTTGACGGAGAGAGCGAAACACTTCGGCATTCCAGTTGAAGAATTGGAGAGCTACATTCGATCGTTTAGGTACGGCGCGTTGCCGCACGGAGGGTGCGGCGTCGGTTTAGAGAGAGTCGTCATGTTGTACTTGGGCTTGAACAACATTCGTAAATCGAGCATGTTTCCGAGAGATCCGAAGCGTCTTACGCCGTAGATATCTATAATAACAAACATAAAGTATTTCTATCCATCCATACATGCATACGCACACTTTTAATTTGTCATTACGTCACTTTCAAATCAATAGCCCACTCTCCTCGTAACTTACCAACCACTCGTCCGCGAGACGTACAATCGGCTTCGAAAGGTAATCTCTTACCGTCCGTGGGAACGCTTATAATTGCAGTTCCTACTCTCGCGTTTGTATTTTCGTTCACGACGGTAAATATCACGTAATACGGCGCGTTTTGAAGCTCTGCTCTTTTTTTTGGTAACTTCACCACTGGTAAAACGTCTGGATTGAGCGCGTCGTTTCCAATTCGTCTCAGCGTCCGTGAATTCCATACGCACGAGGAGCGCGATCGAACTCTAATATTTTCCTCTTCGTCTTCACCTTCGTCTTTTGCGAACGATCTCGATGGTAGTAACACCACGTTTGAAATACTTTTGGCGTTAGACCAACGACTTCCTTCCGCGGTTTCAAAGTCATCCACTTCGAGAGCGTTCGTGCGAAGTTTTCCGAGATGTACTTTCAAGAGCGACGCGCTTTGTTCCTCTTCGGTGGCAAAAATCAATCTATCGTCGTGCGTTTCTAGTTGAAGTTTTTCAACAGTCAGAATGGCAAAGTATTCGTCGTCGTCCTTTTGTCGTGCCGAGAGCACCTCGTCGTTGGCGTCTTCGTGCTCGGACGTGCCGAGCAGAAGATTCACAGAAAATGTCGCACACACGGGCGCATGATCGCTCGACGTCACGCCGTGGCATGCTTCGTATTTATGCGCTTTCCTGGTCGCCTCGAATCCAGGAAGAGATTTGATGAGCACGCGATCGGTATAACTTGAGATACGCTTTTTGCTATAATACTCTTCAGTAGCATCGATTGGATTCGAATCATTTCGACCTTTTTCTCGTTTGAACGAAGGTGGGAACTGCAGAGGTAACTCTTGAAATCCAAAAAGGCACTTGCCTTGCCGTTGCGCGTGCAAAAGTTGGTCGCCGATCCATAATCTTCCCCAACTCTTCTGTTTGATTGCTTCCGCTATAAATTTCCATCCGACGTGGAATGGAGACGACTGCGACGTTCCTCCCGTTGAAACATTCTCCCGCTGCTTCCTCGTGTTCACTTGACTGTCTGATTCAGAATCCTCGTCCCCGCTTTCAATTTCTCCCGGAAGCTTTGCGCGTCTGTTTACGGACGTCTCCTTGACGATATCTGCCTTTGACCAGCACGAATTCCAAACGCTATTTTCGTCATCGTCATCGGCTCCAACCATTTCACTCGCGCTGTTGATTTGTACCGTCTCGTGCGCTTGAGTTGGACCAGGATCGATTCTAAAGTTCAAGTCTCCCATAAAAAACGTATGCGTCGCCGATTCTAATAACTCTAAATCTGGAGGCAATCTCCTTCGCTTCTTCTGTTCTTCTTCGTCTACTTCGCGTCGCGCATTGTCGATGTTGCTGCTAATATTACTACTCTTATTGTTGCTATTCTTATCTCCACTCATTAAACCAGAAGCCTCAGCGACTGCTTTAATCGAATGTTCCCAACTCTGGCCGTTGCCTTCGCATCCAAACGCCTTCTCGATTCTATCTCTCCACGCGCATCCTAAAATCGACCGAATCGTCTCTATTCGTCTCGTGTAGAACTTCTTTTCCTCGTGAGCGGCTAAGTGACAACCTATAAATGCGATTGATTCGCCCCCGTAAAATTGAATCTCCACCATAATTCCTCCTTTATTCCCGACTACGTTCCCCATGCCGGTCGCTTTCACGCCCACTCGGACGCTTTTCACGTTTTTCTCTAGATACTTTTTACAGTGCACCGACAATCGCATTTGCATCAACACTTCGCTTTGCACGAGCACGTATTCGCTCTCGTCGTCATTCTCTCCGTCCTCGTTCTTCTTATATTCGCTCGACTTGTTACTACTCCTAGTATTCTTCGATTTCAAACACGCCTCTACGCTCGCGAACCAGTGCTGCTTACATTTACTCTCCTCCGCGATCTTCTTCCCTCCGTAATACCCTCCAACCATTCCAACCACGAACCCAACCGGTGCTAACGGTCCAGTCGCGACCCCACCGGTTATCCCTCCCGATAACGTCGCCACCATCTTCGTCGCTTTCGAGGACCCCCAGAACGTTTTTTTCTCTTTTTTGTTCACAATCGAATCGTTTTCGACTTTTTTCTCCGCCAAGCGCGCAAAGTCTGCCGGTTGCGTGATTTTCCTCGAGTACCCGTACGACGCTTCTTGCGCGGCGACGACAACTACATCGCAATCTTCGCTTTTCTTCAGAAATTCCGTGTAAAACGTTTCGTTTATCGGTTGATTGCCGACGTTGAATGTCGCGCAATAAATCGTAACAGTTTGCCGTTCCAAACGAGTTTCCCGTGAGCGAAGATTGTTCACGCGAGAAAGACCATGAAGGGAGGCGTCGAGCGCGGTGTCGAGCTTTTTCACGTTAAACTTTTCGTCGTCGTCGTCCTCGTCCACATCTTTTGTCGTCGTCTGCATGCTGTTTAAGCGTGCAATTCGTGTCTCTCGTTGCGAAAGACGAGAAAAAGAAATGCAGTGAAAACGAGTCAGAGGCAACAGCTTTTTTTGAGTGCCTGAGGAGTCACAAGGAATAAAATTGCTACTTTTTATACAACGCGGTGCGCTATCTAAATACCATCTATTATGCACGCTATTAGTATCTACTCTACGCGTACGTGTACTCGTACGCAGACGACGATGACCTTTCTTTCTTACTATTCGTATGCGCGCGGAAATGGAGCGCGTGGACGAGCGACTCCAAGGCGTCGCGAGGCGTCGGTCCTTTTTCGTCTCCTTCTTCTTCATCGACGGGTGGAGGAGACCAGGAACCTTTAAAGTTCTCATCCGGAGGTCCAAATGCCGGTTGTTTAGGCACGTCGTACGAGAAGAAGTGCCAGACGTTTTTGAGACCGTTTTGAAGGTTTTGAAGCTCTTCCGGTGTAACCGTTTCGAGGACGCTTTGGAGACGGTTTTCGACGTCTCCTTCGCGAACGCGGATGGAAAACTTCGAGTAGTCGAGGAACGTGCCTTCCCAAGGCATGTCGACGCCATCTTGTACGATGACTGGTATGCAGCCATTTCGAATATAAACGGAAAGACCTCCACTCCACCCATCTCCTGGAAGTGCGAGGCAAAATTTGGACGAGCGTATTCTTCCCAAGTAGTCGTCCGTGTGTGAGAGAATATCGAAACCGTAGACGTTTTGCCATCTTCTCGCAACTTTTTGACGTAAACCGCGCGAGTAGTCTTCACCCCATGGTTTTTCCAAACCAAGATTTCCGCTGAAGAAACAAAACGTCGTTCTTTGAGTCGCTGGTGTCCAACTATTCACGTCTGCGGGTTCGCGGACTTCGTTAGTCTTTGGCTGCGACCAAGGAGGGGCGACGATATCTTTATTCCGATTGTACGCGCGCCATGCACCAGTAACAACCCCTTGCTTGACGAGTTCATCCCATTTATCCGGTGAGTAAGCCGTGTGCGAACTGTTGCGTGGATATCCTGTATTTCCCCAATGCGTGATGAAAATTGCATTGGCAATACTGTCAGGAAAGTGCACAGCGCCTTCATCGTACGCGGCGATTACCGCGTGATCTCGACCTTCATTCCTATCGAAATACGACTGTATCTCACCTTTCTCGTTGTTGATGACATTGAATGGAATATTTCGAACGTACTCTGTTACTCGTTCTAGAAAGAGATTTGCCGCATGCGAGCGATCGCCGGGCTTTGTCTTGATCAGCGACAGCGAAACTTGCGGCGAAGGCGTTTGGTATGCTAAACGATAGCACGTTCCGTATTGCGGGATAAAAAATACGTCCGCGTTCTCGGGATTGATTGTACGATGTGCCGACCTGAGTAAGAATTCGTGAAGTGTATTTTCCAAGGAATAAAACCACTTCGACGGTCTTTCTGGGAATGGCGGCGGAGAAGCGTCGTCGTCGTTGTCGTTGTCGATGTCGTTTGGTTTCTCGTAAAATCGATCGCCGCACACAAATTCGCCTCTGTTGACGTATTTCGTCCAATGTGAGGTGAACTTTGATGGCATTTCGTACACGTATATGAAGGGACGTTTACTTTCAAGTTTCGAGTATACGGATCTCACGGAATCGATCATTCGCGATGAAGATAAACTCACGCTGTTTGGCACCGTAAGCGAACAGTCTGCGCCCCAAAACTCCTTCTTACATTTACAGAAACCATCATCGCACTCGCCATTTCCACTGCATTGATTTGGACACCAAGTCGGTATTATTTTTTCGCACGCTTTGCCGTACCTGCTTCCTGGACATTTACTGATGCAATCTCGAAAGCTTCTCACGGCTTGAGGATGCACGTTGAGATTCTCGTCTTTCTCTCGAATTGGATCAAACGTTCGAATAGAGTCTGCGTCGCACCACGACGGGAGTTCCTTTGCGATCTCTCTCCCTTTCGTTATCTTTCCTTGCTCTGTTTCGTCGCTATCATCGTAAATACCCTCTCGCGCGCGCTCGAGAAACGGCGCTTCTACTTTCAAACTCGTCGCGCTCGGATTTTCTCTGCCGAACACCATCGCAAACGTCGGCAATCCTCCCCACTCTTTTCTACCCAATTTTAACTCGTCCAACTTTTTACTGTTCCTATTTACAATGTACTCGTCCCCTACATCTCCATTTCCTTTCCACCAGTCTTCTTTTCCATACTTTGACATATCTGGACTACAAAATGGCCACTGATGCAAAACTCTCTGGGGATGTCTCGCGCCTTCTCCACACACGCACAAACCTCTCGTCGCGTCGCACGCGTGAGAGCACCGCAACTCTAATCCGTCGCTGCACGGGAACGTCTGCTCTTCATCTTCACAACTCGAGCCTTTGAACCCAACTGGACAATCGCACTTGCCGCTAAAGTAATCGCACTTGCCGCCATTGAAACACTTTTCGTGACAGTCTCCGCGCAAATCAAAAATTGACGAACTCGTTGCGCGTTTCCTCCTTTGACTCCTTGGCTTTTCGTTGCCTCGCTCGCGCACCATCCACTCGGCGTACGAACGCGCGTACACGCCGCCGTTACTCTTTACGCCATTCATTTTGTCCTCGTCGTTTCTGTCGATGTCATCATCGTCGTCCTCGTTATTCTCTTCTTCTTCTTCTTTTTCTTCTTCTGCTGATGTTTTCTCGGTGAGTAGTACTATCTCCTCCTCCTCCTTTTCACTCGTCGTTGGTTGCAAATGCTCAACACCCGAAGGCGGAGGAATTCGCTCCTCCTCTTCGTTCTCTTCCCGAAAAGTTCGTTTTACATACGCGGACGAAGAAAAGGAATTTCTCGAAAAACGACGAATTTTCATCGCCACCACCGATATCTCCTCGAACAAAATCACAAAAACCACCGTCAACGAGACGACGAAAGCGTTCAACATCGCTCGTTTTCGATTCCCGACGTTTTTGTCCTCTTTAATGCGCGATGATGATTGTTCCAAACGCTGTTGTTGTTGTTGCTGCTGCTGAAGAAACCCCACTCCCCCGCGTGGAAATTGCATTTCCTCCGTCCTCTTTCGTCGTTTACCGAGAAGTCTTATTCGTCGTCGTCGTCATCATCATCTTCACGAGAGACAACGAGAAAAGTTCTGAAGTTTTCTTCGTGCGTCGGAAACGAGAGCGTTTGTGTGGCAACCGCCCAATTAAGTGCGATGGAAAAAGTGGATAAAACTTCTGAATTTCTGCAAAAACTCACACAACATTTAGTGCGCTTGATTTACGCGCGCAGACACACACACAGAAAGAGAGAGAGAGAAACAATGCAGGCCTCGACGTCCTCTTCGTGCGCGTCGTCGTCTTTGTCGAGCAGCAGCAGCGGCGGCGTTTTTGTTGCTGCGCTTTTAACGCAGAAAAAACAGAATCATCGTCGTCATCAAAATCATCATCTTCAGAACCGATATAGAAGCAGAAGAAAAACGAGGACGATGGCACGACAGAACGAGGACAACAACGACGGTAACAACAGCAATCGCGAAGAAAAAGAAGGACAGTTTTCCAAAGCCGGTCGCTCGGGAACCAATCGAAAATTTACGGAGTATTCCGAGGAAGAGTTGCGAGCGCAAAAAGCGTTCGTACAAGGTGATTTCGGCAAAGTGTCCACGGCGAAAGAGACGTGGGAACCGTTCGTCCGAGCCTCGCGAGCTGGTTTGTTAGACGAGATGCAAAAGTGCGAGAATAGCAAAGAGATGCTCGATTGCGACGCTGTTTTAGCGTCTTTGTTCATCGCGGTGGAAGATGACGCGTTTAAATCGAGGACGTCGGTGTGTCTTCCGCAGGAGGCGTACGTGAAAAGGTTGAGAAAGTTGATGGACGAGTTTGAGATGCGGGATATCGCGTATTTCAACGGTCAGTACGACGATAGGATGGTTTTAAAAGCGTTGGAAAGGTATTTGTACGAAGAACATCAGTACAGGCCTCCAGTCGGGTGGATGGAGGCGTTTAGTCCGTACAGAACGTATTTTCACAACGTCATTGCGCAAAAAGTAGGCATCCCGGCGAGTTTAGCGGCGTTGTATATGGGGTGCGTACAGATTTTACGAGCGAGAGAGATTTTGAAAGACGAAGCGTACGTTTTGATATCCAGCTCGAGAGGTTTAGATCCGGATGTTCTACCGCGCACGCCGTGGGGTATCACCAAGGACGATTACCACAATCTCGGCATACCCGCCGACGCGAGGTGGTGTACGCCTAAAATGAGTATCCAAATGCAATTAAGAGCGCTGAAAAGGGCGTTTTGGCCGTGGACTTGGGACGATCGCAGAGATACGGGCATTGAATTGGCTTTGAAAGCGGCCGTGTTCGGGAACGAAGATAGAATGCAAACCGCGGTGAAAGGTGTTGGGATCATTCAACCGACGGGAAGACCCTTCGGCGACTTGGAAATGGCCATCCGAGCGACTGAACGTTTAGCGCTCGTGGCCGAACCGGAGAACATCAGAGATTACGGTATCTTATTGTATCACTCGCAACGATACAAAGAAGCGTACGAACAGCTCCAAAAATACCAAACCTGGCGGGACGAGGAATTCGAACGATTACAAAAAGGCGGGAAACCATCCGCGGTGGCAATCGAAGTCGACGGAACTCCGAATACAGCTCCAGACATGTCAAAATGGCTCTTCGGTGACCCTTCGGAATACGCCGAGCAAGTCGCGCGAGAGGAGCAGTGGTTGAAGCAGTTGATGCTTATTTTAGAGAGAGAGCTGTTAGAGCAAACGTTGAACATGTAAATTTTAAAACATTGTGTATTACAAGCTGTTATCACTCGTCGCTTGTCTCCGAAGTCTTTCATCGAGGTTCTGGTTCACTTTTCGCGATAAACGCTCGAAGGTAAAACCTTGGGACTCACTGGGAGGATTTCGTAATATTTCAGCGATATTCGGTTTGCGCGCCCATTGAAGTATGCGTTCTCGAAAATTTTCCGTGGCTTCAGGTAACAGAGTTTGAGCTCCCGAGACTGTTTGCCTCGTCAAGTCGCTTGCTCGCCGTAACAGTTCGCCGTCGGGATCGAGTCTGGAGAGCAGACGTTCCGCGTGCTTGATTTTAGGACGTTCTTCGTCCGACTGTGCGGATGCTAACAGCGCCGCGAAGAACGGCACATATAGTGCGATTAGGACGCGCAGAATACGATGGGAAGACATAGACTGTCTTGTTGTAATGAATATGAAAAGGAAGAAAATATTTTTATTGCAAAGCTTTTCCTCATCGTAACTACGAACTATAACCTATCTAAACCACCCACAACTATCAATAATAATAATTTGAAATCCAACGTTCAACGCATTAGATGTCGATGATGTTGATTCCCGGCGGTAAGGATTGTTTTAATCGCGTCGCTTTGTCTTGGTCTTGCACTCTCAACGTGTACAAGTATTTGGAGCAGCGAACTTTGAACTTTGTGACGGAACCGGTTTTCTTGATTTTCACCGACTTGGCGTCCTTGCGTCGCGCTTTCAAAAGAAAATCTTTGATATCAGCAATTTGTTTCGGCTGAAATTGTGATGATAAACAGAGAGAGAGAAAGAGAGAGGAGGTGGAGTAGGTCAGCGAAATGAATACTTCTATAAGCGAGTTCGAGAAAAGAGTCTCGGTCCAGGAGGAGAAAATCGACTTCGTCGTCGTCGTCCCCCAACAGGGCTTCGCGCAAAAAATCCTAAACTCGAAATCGATCCTCGCGAAGGACACGCGACGCGATTCACGCTTCGTTCGTATCGAGAAAGTCTTCTTCTTTGAAGCATGCGAGCCGTTATAAAAGCTCAATACTAATCGGCGCGATCCTTCCTGCGCGGCGGCTCTCGCTGTCCGCCGCGAGACACCCGATTTCGCGCCCTTCTTCGGAAAAAAGGCGCTTAATAGTAAATCGCGCCTATTCCCTCTCGCGCGCGCGATATTCTTGGAAGCTAAACGCGGCATGAATTGCACCACACTCCGCATTCTGCGCGCGATGTGACCTCCATAACACGACGACGACGACGAGAAAACAACACGAGGGAATAAAACTTACCATGATGTTTATGAAATTACTTGTGGTGAGCGTTAAAAAACTGAGGGGTGAAGGGTGCGAGATGAAAAAATTATGAGCAGCAGGAAAGACTGAAAGAACAGTGAGTGAAAAAAAAATATGAATGTATACACGCGCGCCTCATTTATTAGATCGAAAGGAAGCCTGTTCTCTCTCATCGTTGGAACACCATTGTCGTCGTCCGTCGTCATCGTCGTCGAAGTAATATTATTAATATCGTTGTTGTTGTTGTTGTTATTCTTCGCATGTTGTTATCTTTTACTTCTTCTTACCGTTTTTGTTTGCTGGCGCGCTCTTCTTTTCGAAGAGCTTTTCGTTCAACGTTTTCTTCTTATACTTTGGATCTTTTTTCGCTTTTTCTTCCTCTTGGTTGTTGTGGACGAACGCCAAAAGGCCGTAGGAGATCAATCCACCCAAGAGGAGTTTCGCTTTTCCACCAAGACCTCCTCCGGATTGTCCGTTCTTCGCTTTGTTTTTCTTTCTAAACGAAGTTTGAATCTTCTTCGCCGCCGCTTCCTCTTCCTTGGAATACTCCTTGTCGTTGTAATCCGGAATCGCGCCTTTTCCATCTCTACCAGTTCTCTCTGGGGTCTTTTTATCCGGATAATACGTCAGAATTAACCTCACTTGCCCACCAACCGCGTTTCCGTCTCGATTGAACAAGTTGAAACTCTTGTCGATTTCTCCGTTTAACATCTCGCAGTTCAACACGATTTGCTTCACGTGAAACGCCGCGTTCGCCACCGCTTTCTTCCCGCCAATAAACGAACTCGTCTTTTGTTTAAACAATAAAATTCTCAATTCCTCGTTTTTCTCCTCGTCGATGGAAAACTCAAACGCGTCCGCGAAGTCGATGCGGTGGTCGAACACTTCCTTCATCTCCGTTTTTCGTTTTTGACGAGGCGCATCTTTATTTACCGGGTCTCGTATTTCCACTTTCACCGCGCAAAATTTCGTGTTCTGCGTGTCCGAAGCCGGAGTTTCCAGCTCCAACACTGATGTTTTTAATGTTGATTATGGTTTGAGTAGTAGTATTTGAGAAGAACGAGAGAAGAAGTGTGAATACGATGAAATTTCAAAACAGGAACGACGAGAGAGATATTCTTTCGACGATCGAATGAATTCTTCTTCTTCTCTTCTGAGAGAGAGAGAGAGAACGAGAACGAGAACGAGCGCGCCGCGATCTTTCGGATCGGGAGAAAGAGAAAGTTTCAGCGACGAAACGCGATCAAATCTTTACCTTTGACTCTTAAAACGCCCATTAATTATTATGGTATTGCAACAAAGCGTCGAGGTGTTTTTATATCTCGCAAACGAGTGTGTTTGATGCACAAAACAACAACAAAAAAACTCGTGCCTTCTTCAAAAAGAGCAGAACTTCAGAGGGAGAGGACAACACCAAGCAGAAGAAAGAGGAGGAAAAAAATGCAAAAAGAAGAACCTGCGTCGGTTCGTTTTCCAGATTTCCAGATTTTTGCGACACTTTTTTCTCCTCTTCTCTCTCTTCGTCCGTCGCGTTTGTTGGTCGTTTTCTCTCTCTTCTCGAACACACCGCATCTCCCATCTCCCATCCGATCGTCTTCCTCGCGCGCGCTGTGCTCTTCTTGGGTTTCAAACGCGAGAGAGAGAGAAAGAGAGAAGGAATAAAAGTAGTGTTGCGATCATCAACACTAATAATAATAATAATAAAGTATGATCAAACACGACATCAAAGACGGATTCAAGTGGCGGAAATACGGTCAGAAGAACATCAAATCGGCCTCGTTCCCGAGAAGTTACTACCGATGCACGAAACCGGATTGTCCAGCCAGGAAGCAAGTGGAAAACGGACTCGCGAAGTACGAAAACCAGCACAATCACGAGAAACCGAGCTTGTTATTGCTCAGTCAGCAGAAAAACAAGTCACAGCAGCAGAAAGATATCATCGGCACACCCAACAAGGTGGAAAAGAAGAAGAGTAAAGGTAAGAATCAACCCATTCTCGCCCGCATGGCAGTTGTTCGTCTTTGATTTTTTGTCTTCGTTTCGTATAAAAATATTTGACTGCTTTCTCATTTCTGTCCTGACGGTTGAAAACTAAATTTTTCTCTTCTTCGAACAGGACGTCCGCCGGGATCGATATCATCTTTAGGAGGTGTGGGTGGTTGCTACAAGAAGATTAAAGCACCGAAAGCGGCGAGGAAGTTTTACCACGACGATGATGATGATGATGGAGGAAATGATGGAGGAAATGATCGACCGCCGCCCCACCCGCTGGTGGCGGCGTTGAGAGCGCTCTCGCCGAAACTCGCGAGAAGAGAAGAAGAAAATAACGAGAAGAGAGAAGACGGGAATACTAATGAGAATAACAATAATAGAGATGATAGTAGTAAGAAGAGAAGCGACGGAGAGATGGCGGCGGCAATCTTCTCCATGGAGGAAGCGCCGTTATCGCCGGGGTATTGGGATAAAGCGGAAGGCTCGTATTTCGACGATACCGGAAATCCGCACGGCGGCGGGGGTGAGAACATCAAGACTCAGGCACGGTTCGGGACGACGGCAGTTACCGGCAGCGCGACGAAGAAACAACAGCGCCCAAAGAATATCGAGGTGAGTACCAATCACGGATACTTTGGAGGAGGAGGAGGAGGAGGAGGAGGTGGAAGTGGTGGGATTACCGGATTCTTGACCTCGCCGCGATTGACCGGAATAGTGAGCAACGTGTTCACCGGCGCGAAAGATTTTTGCGAGTTTCGACAAATGCTTTCACCGGACGAATGCAACGAAGGGAAGAAGAAGAAGAAGAAGAAGAAGAAGAAGCAAGTCGGTGGTACAAACGCGCCGCAGCCGTTTGAAAGTGACAACGAACGAAACGACGACGAAGGAGAAGAAGGTGAAGACGAAGAAGAGAACGAAACGAAGAAAGTCGAAGATCCAGGTCCGCTCGTTTATCAACAGTCCCCAAAGTGCGCAAGAAAGAAAGAACGATTCTCATCGGCGGCGATGGAGGAGGAAGACGACGTCGACGTTGTGAACATTGACGCGACGCCTGAAAAGTTTGGCAAGAAAGATTTCAAGGCGATTGCAAAGTCCAGGCGAGGACTGCTACCGTTCATTGAAGAACAAGGCATGTTACTGGACAAGGATGAATCCGGAAGCGCGCTTAGCCGCGAAGAGACCGTTTTGCACGCTTTTTCCAAGAGAGAAGTGCACAACAATCCGTTGCAGTCTCCCAAGGGCGCCAAGACATCCTTCAAAGATGCCAAGAAAGCGAACAAAATTTTGTCTTGTTCAACCGCATCTGGTGGTAAAATTTCCAAGAAGAAAAGTAAGAAGAGTAAACTCACGTCTTCGGAGGCTTTAGCCGCCGAGACGTATTGCGAAGCCATCTTGAAAGGTATGCGACACGAAGAAGCTTCCGCGATTGCCGCGCAGAAAGTTCGCGAAATGAACGAAAAGACCCAGCGATTGAAAGAACTCGCGCGCGAAAGGAAGAAGGCGCGAAGCCTCGTTCCACCGTCAATGCCGCCGCAGCAAGGGAGCGGCGCGCTTGGAAAAAACAACGCTTTCTCGAGACTGTACGAAGCAGACGTGTACGACAACAGTAAGACAAACTCGTATCAAGTGTCTCCCGCGGTGAGCGATCACGGAGAAGGGCAGCAACCTGCTGCCAATTTTGCTGGCGCTCCAGCGCTAAACAATAGCAACGTTGACACCTACACTGCTCATGATACTAATAATAATAATGCTAATGGTGATAATAAAACTACGAACGGTGGCGGCGGCGGCGGTGGTGGTTTGTGGTCGCCAATTTGGCAGATGGAAAAAGCCGTCTCGCAGTTTTGCTCGAGCTATTTCCCGACTCTGGGCGAAGAGGATTTGAACCTCCCAGATCCACTCGGTGACTTTGAAGCTTTATCGCCGCCGCGACAAAAAGAAAATGGAGGAGGACACGTACCCGGTGGGTCTCGCATGATTTGGTGGACCCGATGAGAAAATATTTTTTATGATAAAACGCTCGCATGTATACATGTATACTTATTCTGGAACTGTTTTAATTTTGTATCTACGCAACTAATAATAATAAAACTTTACGTTATTCTTCTACGCGGTGCTATCCTTTTTTCTCTCTACTTCTAATCGCCTTTCCCTTTCGGCGGCGGCCCGCGAATATCGTTCAAACTCTCCCGAAAATTTGGCGAATCCGCTCTTTTCTCCTCCCTCAAATCCGCCGTCAAGTGAAGCGCTTTCGATTTCAACTTTGAAAACAACGTCTTCGACTTATATTTCATCGCGGCTCGTATTCCCGTACCTTCCATGGTAATCGCTTCCGCCGCCGCCGCAGGTTTCTCCTTGTGCGGCGTAAACAGAGGTTTATCTCTCGCAAACATACTACTCGGACCATACCCATTCGCTACGGTCGCGTGCTGACTTTTTTGAGACGCATCGTTACTATTACTATTCACATCGTTCTCTTTCTCTCTCTCTTTCTTTCTCGTTTTCGTCTCGCTTTTCCCATACTCTCCTTTCTTCTCCGCCGGTTTGTATTCGTATCGTATCGTATCAATCACTTCAATTTCTTTTTTATGAGCTTCTTTCTCGTCGTCGTCGTCCTTGGCTGTGTTCGTGTTCGTTTTCGTCGTCGTCCCTTTTTCCGGCGTTCCGGGAAGCGAATAATGTCTCCTCAACTTATCGATAGCTTTTTCCGACGAGGACGAAGTAGATGGTTTCGTTTCGGAATCATTATTTATTTTCTTCCCGTCTCGATCGAAATACGGAATCATCACCCACCCTTTCGCGTGCGCGGTGTTTTCGTTCACCAACGTTCCGTTGTTCGCTCGATGGATGTCCGCCATGGCGATGTTGTATTTAATGCACAACCCGGCTAAGGTTTCCGTAGGTTCGATGTTCCGACGGAACGCTGTTCTTCCAACATTAGTATTTTTACTCGAAGAAGAAGAAGAAGAAGAAGAAGAAGAAGACATAATAATGCCGTGCGTTTTTTGAGACGTATACTTCGTGCGCGCGTGTGTGTATCGTTTTGTCTTCTCTTCTTTTCTTCTTCTCACGATGAGCAGCGCGAGCAGCTTTTACAAAGCGAAAGCGTGTCGTTTTATGCGCGCATGTGTTGTGTAGTGAGTGTTGGAGTCCCTCTTTTTCCAACAACTTTACGTACTAAAAAAGTGGGGGACAGACACAAAACTGCAAAAATCAACTCTCGAGAAAATTAGTGAATCGAAAGAAGACGAAGATAACAACGGAAATGGCCCCGGCAGCTTCTGACGCCGGCGAGATAGCCAAGGAGGAAGTGGACGCGGTGTTTGCGGCCGCGTTAGCCGCCGCTCCTCCTCTTCGAGAGGTACCTCCTCCTCCTTCATTTATTCGTCAAACTGATGAGACGAAAGAAGAAGAAGTGAAAGAAGAAATAGGAGTAAACGTCGTCAACGTTCCGCCTCCTCCGAACGCGACGATGGGTAATAATACGATTCAGCGTGAGCAGCACGAGCAAAGAGCGATATCGACGTTTATCGTCAAAGCTGACGACGACGAGAAAATCATCACCCAAACGGAGAAAGAGGAGGAGAAGTTAGCACTGACGGCGAGAGAGGCGTTTTTAGCCACGTTCGCGAATTACGACAAAAAGAAGACACTTGGGTTGAGGAACGGAGACGAGAAGGAAGACGAAGAGCGAGGGAAAATGCTACCGTCGTCGTCGGAAGCTATAAAATTGAAAAATCCACCACCGAATCCGATTCGATTGCAATCGCCGTACGGATTGATCGACCCGTTGAAGTGTACCGCCACGGGAACGTTGGTGAGCGGATGTAAGAAGAACGAAACGGCGAAAGTATACGTGCAAATGCGAGACGAGATGGGAAACGCGCTGACAAAACCGACAAAAGAGGAAGTGGAGATGATGAAGAAATGCGGAAAGATGACGGTGGAAGGACGCGTTTTGTTAGCTTCGACGACGAAAGAGAACGCCGCGAAGGAAGAGTTTGATACTTTCGAGTTGAAGGTTATGGATGGGAAGTCCTTGGTGTATTACGGAGAGTATCGACCGTTGGAGAGAGGAACGTACAACGTATATGTGGACGTGGTGTTCAACGAGCAAAGAAATCCGAAGAATAACGGACGGTTTAAGATTGAAGGGTCGCCGTTTCCGGTCTATTCTGAAGATACGGGAGGAGCGCATCTTCATAACGGAATCGGTGAAAATGAAAGGGAACGCAGCAACATAGGTGACTTTAAGACGAATGTGAATGCGAATACTTCGAATGCTGCTCAAAACGATGTGCACGCTCCTTCGACTGGTATCGATGGCCCGACGTCATTTGATATCGGCGGAGGTATCTCCGTGGAAAATGATAAAGACGACAAGAGAACTGTCCACGTGGCAAATTTATCGATAGCGATGAATCAAGATGCGTTAGTTCAGCTCATGTCGCACGTAGGAACTGTAGTTGCAACCAAAATGGGAGGTGAAGGTAAGACGTACGCGTTCGTTGAGTTCTTGTCGCACGAACAGGCAAGGACGGCGAAAGGATTAAACGGCATGGAAATAGGCGGCAGAAGTTTAAAAGTTGAATTTTCGAAGCAATCGAGGTTAATCGGGACGACCACGAATGTTGTCATTCATTACGGACCTCGGCAACAGTTGGCTTTGGAACAAGAGCAGAAAAAGAAGGAAAAAGAAAGAGAGGAGAAAGAACGCGCGAGAAATCAAATGAGAGAGGAAAGAGACAGAGTGCGAGAGGAAAGAGAGAGAGTGCGAGAGGAAAGAGAAAGAGCGCGAGCGCAAGAGATATTAGCGGCAGAAAAGAGTAAACCGATATATTCCAATCCGAACGTTCGACATCAAATCGAAATGCAGAAAGTCTTGGAGGGAAAAACTGAAGAGGAGATATTATTAGAGCGCGCTCGAGCGCAAAAAAGGATGAAACCAGACCAACCTGGAAAACTTATGACGGCGGCAGAACGCGCCGCAAAACGCGCGCAAGAAATCAGCGCCCGATTGAACGCGAAGAGATAGACGCAAATAGATTTTAGATTACATTAGATACTTTCAATAATAGCATATATATTCGCGCTTTTTTTCTTTCGCTCAATCTCACAATCACCTACTCTATTTTGTATATGTCTAATATCCACACGCACACGATGTTGTAGATGGCGTATAACACATACAACCCGATGTATACCCATCCAATCTTTGGCGATAGCGTGAACCCACTCGCCGCCACTGATCCGAAATAAATAAACAAAACCCCGGCTAAAATAAGCGTGCTTGGGATCAACTCGTTCGTCGTTACGATCAAATAATTTGGCGTTTGCCACGATAAATAGCAAAGCCACGGCAATCCCAATCCGAGCCAAATATCAAACACGTTCGATCCGACGGCGTTTGCAACCGCCATGTTCGCCAAGCCATCTTTCGCGACCGCAATTGAACTCAAAGCATCTGGAATTGAAGTTCCCGCAGCTAAAACAGTCGTTCCCATGACGACTGGAGGAATCTTCAAAATGCAACCGATTCTAGTGCACCAATCAACCATAAAGTGCGTGATGAATCCGATAAAAACGATGGACATGAGAAACGACATCGGATACCATGTTTTCCACTTTTCTTTCTGGCAGTTTGGAATGCAAAATGCAAAGACGCAATACCAAGGCATGGATAACAAATACATCGGAATTTGTTTCTTGTTCTCCGGGAGCGCGAAGGACAGTTCCTCTTCTTCTCTGGCGTCTTCAATGGAGAGTACCGACGCGACGTTTGTCGAACGGTCGCCGGTGGAGGACAACCCGTTCTTTTCGCGCATCTTCAGAACATGTTCAACCAAAAGCGCGTCTGATCGCATCTTACGAATCGCACTCTTCGAAATATAGCTCGAGCTGATACTAACACCGACGCGATCGTCTGGATCTTTTCCAGTCTCTTCGCGAATTTTGTCGCGATACGTTTTCGTCTTTTTTCTCCAGACGTTTGCCGCCGCTTTCGCCGCGAGAATCGCCGATATGTTCGGCGTTGCTCCCTCTTCGCTCGGTCGCCCTTCGCCTCCGTCGCTCGGTGCTTCTCCGGTTTCCGCTTGGCTCGCTTCTATTTCTGCTTGTAGACTTTTGTTCAACTCCATGAGCGTCTTTGCTCGCTCTGGCCACAACAAATCCATTTTGCGCATGAAAAATTCGTTATACGTCATGAACAAAATGTAAAGGCCGTACAAACCGACGTAGATCCCACCTTCCCACCAATCAACCCGGCCTCCTGAAAACGTCGTCGCAATCCCAACCACCGCGGCACCGTAAAACGTACAATCTCTTACCAAAGGTTTCCAATCTAAAATCAAGGTGTCGCCGACAGAAATCGTCGTTATCCCGATGATTATCAAAATGTTAAATATCGCGCTCCCGACAATCGTACCGACGCCAATAGACGACGACGCGTTCGCATTCACCAACGACATCAACGAACTCGCAAGTTCCGGTGCAGACGACCCCGCTGCCATGAATGTCGCCCCGGCGACGTCGTCGGACAAGCCCAACGCTTCCGATATCGCCTCCAACGACGCGACAAAATAGTCGTCGCAGACTATCGCTATCCCCAAGAATAAATACAAAACGCCGACAAAATACCCGATTAATCCTCCAACTTTCTCCCAATCTTTCGTTGGTTTGCATTCGCCGCCACCTGCGGACAACAGTCGTCGTCCTCCTCCACCCATATCGGTTGTCGTCGTCGCCGATTTTGACACCAAGTCAAATGAAGACGATGATGAGGAGGAGGACGACGACGAGAAGACCGCCGAGAGCGTCGCTAAAAGCGCGAACAAAGCGAAACCGCACAGGAAAGCGCGCATTCTGTTGTTATCAGAGAAAGAGAGAGAGAGTGCGTGTGTTAATGAGTACGCGACACGAATACTATTTACCCCGACCCCTTCCTTGAAAGAAAAAAGGAGAAAAAGACCGTTTGACGAACGGGTGATGACGATTGAAAAAATTCGAATCCATGTACTGATACTAAACGTACCTCAACCGCTCCTTCGTGCTCTGCGACAGTCTCGAACGCGCTCTTCTCGCGTTCGGTATTCTCATCGTCGTCGTCGTCGCTCTTCTTCCTGCCGCCATTTTTTAGAACAACAACAACCACAACAGAAAGGATTAATAAGGGGAAAATGTTTGTGATGCTATTTTTAGCTAGGAAGGAATATTATTTTTTCTCTCTCCTCTGCCTTTTCTGGTGAATTCCTCTTCGTCTACGACCAGAAAGAGAAATCGACCAGCTGCAACAGCGATGGTACTACTTTCTCTCTCTTTCTTTCTCTCTTTTATTCAAACGACGCTCTTATATAATAAAACGGACTTTACGGTTATTGAAAACTACTACCCGTATACAGAGAGAGAGAGAGAGAGAGAGAGGAAAGAAAGCGTGGTTAGAAGTCTCTTGTGTGTGTGTGTGATTGAAATGTGGGATGACAGAGACAAGAAAGAGATACAAAAAAAGTATGTGAAGAGGGGGACAAAAACGCTCCTCTCTTTTTTGGTGTTTTGAAACTCGCTCGCTTTACAAAAAAAAAAATTAAACGGACACAAAAAGAAAAAGAAGAGATCCGAATTAGTAGTAAGTATGAATCCACCTAATCCTTCGTCTCATCAGTATCACCAACCGGGACCACCGATGCACAACGGAGGGTATCAGCAACAACAACATAACGCTCCGGCTCCTGCGCCTCCACCGGGATCATCCGCAACAGCCGGGTATCCCTCTTCTGTGCCTCCGACGGGGATGAATTTGCAAAATAATAATTCTCCTTTACACGCGCATCCGCAGGCACCTCCGAGAGTCCATTTCGGTGGGACGCCTCCTCCACCAACATCGTCGTCGACTTCGACGAATACCGGGTTTCGAGGAGGAGCGCAGCAGCAGCAACAACCGCCGGCTTCGTCTTTCTCGTCGTATCCTCAGCAGCCGCCCGGGCAGGCGCAATATCCTCCGTCGGGGATGGGTGGTCAACCACCTTTACAACAACAACAACAACAACAACAACAACAGAATTTTCAATCCGCTCCTCCAGCGGCGATGGGAGGAGGTATATCGC